>Ga0307488_10000354_pt1 | contig 36870 bp, 31 predicted proteins | sample SB02metaG_FD_202248 | JGI IMG/M metagenome (GOLD analysis project Ga0307488, IMG submission 202248) | Sea-ice brine microbial communities from Beaufort Sea near Barrow, Alaska, United States - SB 0.2 | ecosystem: Environmental > Aquatic > Marine > Coastal | place: USA: Alaska | collected... | reverse complement strand
GCAAGGACAACACCGAAAAACAGGGTGTTAAGGACGATGAGCCTCGGCTGGTTGATTGACATCAAAGCATGACGTGGGCCGAACGATTTAAGCGTGTATTCAATATTGAGATCACTGTCTGTAGCCACTGTGGTGGTGTTGTAACATTATGTGTGTCTAGTGCAGTAGGTGCGATTCAAAAGCGGCTGAGTAAGGGTATGCCGATGCGAAAGAGGCTCTCAATAAAATGAATTTTAAGAAGATTATTGACAGGGTTTGAGGCTGGCTAGTGAGTGCCCGGGACGGTGTTTACTTGGTTTTAATCAATTATGGCAAGCTGCTTGCTGCATAGAGCATTTTAGTAATATCGTGGTACTATTGGTGGCTCTCTCTGTGGCTGCCTGCTTTGCGGCAGTATAATCCGCCGTCAGACCGGGTTTTGATTGTTATTTGTTTTTTTCGTCGAGTGGCCCGGTGTCAGGGCGAAAGGCTAATCCAGGTTGCGGAGATAGAGGATGAATTTTTTGTTGTTTTCAGGAAGTTTTCACTCTAATAGCAGGAGTTTGACTGTACTCAATGCGGTCAGTAAATATCTGGGGGATCATTCTAGTGATATTGCGGACCTCGATCGACTCCCGTTTTTTTGCGAGGACCTGAACAAGAATAAACCAGAAGTGATTCGGGGTTTTTTAGATCAAGTGCTGAATGCAGATGGCATTATTTGCTGCACACCGGAATACAATCACAGCATCCCCGCCGTGTTGAAAAACGCCCTGGATTGGGCTTCAAGGCCTGCATTTAACTCCCCACTCAAAGAAAAGCCAGTTTCTATCATCACTCAGGCTGTAAGTTCGGTCGGGGGTGCAAGGGCGCAGGCTCACCTCAAACTGGTGCTAGACTCCACTCTTTCTGATATACATATTTGCCACGAGATGATGATAACAGGCATAGATACAATCATCTCGGGTGGTCTAGTCACAGATTTAAAAACGCTGGATCGCTTGGATCGTCATACTCAGGATTTCATCCGTTTTATAGAGATGCGGAAGTAATAAAGTAAGTAATGGTTGTCATCAAGGCAATACTCGGGGCGCTATGCGACCTTGTCGTACCTATCCAGAGGTACTGGCAGGTCTGCAGATTTTCCTTAGCTTCCTATAAATCTAGCGGTTTCAAACCTAATTCTTCTCGCTGGCAGATCAACTATTGCTGCCCTTGAGCGGTAAGTTCATGGGTTCAGCCTAATGGGGCTGGGCTCGCATTGGCGATACCCCTTTATTATCAGTGGAGTACTTTTGACATCTTATTAGATATGTCAGGGCGCACTAAAATAGTTCTGTGGTTGATAACCATGCACACCACTTTTAACAACAAGAGCGCTGATGATGATATTAATTCGTAAGTATGTTAACCAACCACTTTGGGTGCTGACATGGATTGTTGGGTTAGCGGTCACCAGCAACGTTGCCCAGGCGGGCAATAATAGCTTGCTGTTAAACGGAATTACCGTGGTGGATACTCGCACTGGCAGCTTGTCGCCTGACATGGCGGTACTTATTGAAGGTGATCGTATTTCAGCCATTGCACCTGTGGCCGAGTTGGCAGGCAGCGATACCACTCAGGTAATCAACGCCGAGGGTAAATACCTGGTGCCTGGTTATCTCGATATGCACGCTCATGTGACGGATTTAGATGTTGCTGCGTTTAATGCTCGGCTCATGCTCAGCCATGGTATTACTGGCTTTCGTCAAATGTCGGGCTCTGAGCAGCTACTGCAGCTACGCAGTGAAGGTAAATTGGTGCCATTCCCCGATGCACCGGCCTTACTGGTGATGCCGGGGGATGTGTTGATCGGTCAAATTGCAAAGGATCCCGAGGGTGCCCGAGAAGAAGTGCGGCAGCAGCAGACCGCAGGTGCTGATTTTATCAAGGCGGTGGATCTCCATCCGGAGTCTTATATGGCGGCACTGAATGAGGCGACCCGACTGGGCTTGCCCTTTGTGGGGCATTTACCTTCGACGATTAACCTGTTTGATGCGACCGATGCGGGAATGCGCGCGATTGAGCATTTGGGGCCGCGCAGTACTATTTTACTGGGTTGTTCAACCGATGAAGCGGTACTCCGCCAGGCAATCGCCGAGTCACCGCCAGAGGGTATGCCGATGTTGCCGGACTGGTTGGCCTGGTTACTCAGGCCGGTCATCAATCACATAGTCGAACGGACGCTGACTAACCCATACATCATGTCTGATGAGGCGGAATTTATTCAGATGCAGCGTCTGGTGGATACCTACAGTGCGGATAAGTGCCAGGCTTTGGCCGAACAGCTGGCAACAACGCAGAGCTGGCAAGTGCCGACATTGATTCGATTGCGGACCATGGAGTTTGGTGATGCGGATGAGTATCGTAACGACACAAATCTGCGATATATGCCTGAGGACACGAGGGAGTTATGGCAGTCGGTGAGTGAAGATTTTTCTGACGATATATCTACCAGGGGTAAAGAAAGTCTTAAGCAGTTTTTTGAGTTGCAAAAGAAACTGGTGGGAGTGTTTGATCGGGCGGGGGTAAAAATGTTAGCCGGATCAGATGTCGGTGGTGGTTGGCTGATTCCCGGTTTTAGTTTACATCAGGAGTTTGACTTGCTAGCGGAGGCGGGGGTTTCGCCACTTAAGGTATTACAAATGACTACTCTCAACGGCGCGGTATTTTTAAACAAAGAAACCACCATGGGGACAGTGGACGCAGGCAAAGAGGCCAATCTGGTAGTGCTGGATGCCAACCCCCTCGACAGCGTGCAAAACCTGCACCGTATCCATGCTGTTATCCGCAATGGACATTACTATTCGCAGGCAGAACTTGAGGCGCTGAAAAATGAGCACTAAGCCTGTTCGCACCCTATCTACCTTTATCAATTCCATCTGCACGCAAAAAGTGTCTATGACACTGGCGGAAAAAAATCTGCCCTACGACATGCACATGGCCAACTTGTTTTTCAACGAGCAATATGCCCCGGCTTGTCTGAAACTCAATCCCAAAGGCGTGGTGCCGACATTGGTCGATGGTGGCAAGGTGATTATCGAATCCACCCTTATCTGTTAATACCTCGATGAAAGCTATCCCGAACCGGCACTGATGCCGGCTACACCTATGAGCGGGCCAAGATGCGGCGGTGGTCCAAGCAGGTTGACGAAACCATTTTTTCCGCCGCGGGCGCGCAGAGCTTTACCAGTCGGTTTCGGGAGAAAATGAAAAGCCAAACCGAGGAGCAGCGCCAGCAACGCTATCGCAATGTTGGCGATCCTGAACGCCACTCGCGCTTCAAGTCACTTTACGAAGAGGGTGTCGAAAGCGCCTATGTACTGCAGGCTATCGGCAACTTCGAAAAAATGTTCAAACTGTTGGAGCAAACTCTGACGCAATCCGGTGGCCAGTGAATACTCGGAAATGACTATACTCTGGCCGATATCAACTTCACGCCCTATATCTATCGAGTGGAATAGCTCGCGCTGCTAGATCTGTGGCTGCGAGACAAACCACTGGTGCAGCAGTGGTGGGCGAGAGTTAGGGCGCGACCAAGTGCGGTGGAAACGATTGCGACCCGCATACCTGCCGAGGCCATTGCCGATATGAGCCACTTTGGCGCTTTGACTCGCGAGCGCGAGGCACAGCGTCGGCAGGAGTATCTGGCGTTGATGGTTTGAGTGCTGCTGAAAACCACCGTTATTCGATAGTAGGTCGCCGGGTTGCTGTTTTGGCGTTATAAAAAGCAGATTGGGCCCATTTACCTCCCGCTTTTTCAGCACACTGATAACTTTTAGTTATCAGTGTGCTGAATTTACCATCTTATATATACTGCCTTAACTGCCTATATTTACCGCCGGTAGCATAAAAAAGGTCAGGGCTTAATTAATAGCTATAGGTCCATTTAGTTCAGTTGGATAAGCGGCCGAATAAAAATAAACCACGAGCAATAAAAAAATTATTAGGAGAGCAATATGCCAGCATACACCAACTTGACAAAGCGGATAATCAGTAGGTCGCTCCTGCCTTTGTCCATTGCCATGATACTTCCCCAGCAGACTCTGGCAGCAGAATCTTTTACATTGGAAGAAGTGATTGTCACCGCACAAAAAAGAAAAGAAAGCATTCAGGATATTGCAGTATCGGTAACGTCCATGTCGGGCCAATCTTTGTCTGAAGATAGAATCAACACAGTACTTGATTTACAGTCCCAGGTTCCGAGTCTACAGGTATCCACTGTGCTGGGTACCGCGCGCGTGTATATCCGTGGCATTGGCTTGACCAACTTTTCCGCCGGTGGTGAACCCAGTGTTGCTTTTCACGTGGACGGCGCTGTTGTTTCGCGTCCTGCTGCGCAAATCGGCGCCTTCTATGACCTCGACCGTATTGAAGTCTTGCGCGGCCCACAGGGTTCACTCTATGGCCGTAACGCCACTGGTGGCTCGATGAATATTCACACCAAGCGTCCGACCGATGAGTTTGAAGGTTACTCCAATGTAACGGCCGGTAACTACAACCTCATGGAATTGGAAGGCGCTGTCAGTGGCCCCATTTCTGAAAATTTTCTGGGAAGGATAGCTGTTAAGAAAACAGAGAGGGATGGCTTTGGTGAAAACATTTTCAACGGACAGGAAGTAGATGCGGCAGATAACCTCTCGTATCGCCTCGGTCTTAGCTATGTTGGCAGTGAGACGTTCGACGCATTTCTGAGTATTAATCACTACGAAACCGATGCAGTTGACAGCCTATTCCACATGCTGGGTGGTGGTAATCCCGCGGTGACGCCAACGGAAGTCGCGCTCGGCGGTACGATTTCTCCCGACCAGCGTGATATAAACTCAGAAGTGGATATCAAGTCAGAGAAGGAAGTTGACTCTGTTACATTGGAGTTAAGTTGGGATTTGGCGGAAAATCTGTCGCTTAAATCTGTGAGTAATTACCTGGAAATGGACAGGTTCAATGGTGGTGACCTCGGCGGTACCCAAATCCAATTTCTGGAATCTATTAATCATGAAACGTCGAATCAGTACAGCCAGGAATTTCAGTTGAATTGGGATGGTGAAAATCACACCACGATGTTTGGTTTGTATTACTTCAATGAAGATATTGCCGCCGACACCAACATTATTGGCCCGACGGTATTTTCGAATGTATTTATGCGCTCGTTTATTATTTTTGATGGCGATCAGGAAAGTAAATCCCGGGCGGCTTTTGTTAACTCCACGTGGCATCTGAATACCCAGTGGTCGATCAACGCGGGCTTACGCTATAGCGAAGATGATAAAAAAGATACTGGGTTTCAACAGATTCCAACGGGCCTGGTTATCCCCATCGACCGAGAGGGCAGCTGGGATGCATGGACGCCTAAGCTAACGGTGGAATACACCCCCCGGGACGATTTGTTTTTCTTTGCTACCGCCTCGCGGGGCTACAAGACTGGCCTTATGAATATTGGTTCAGCGGGCAACCCTGTGGATCCAGAATTTATCTGGAGTTATGAAGGGGGTATGAAGAGTCAGTGGCTGGATAACCGTCTTCAGGTCAACGCCACTGTGTTCCATGCGACCATTGAAGATTTGCAGGTTCAGCGCCCGATCAATGGAACTCTGGTGGCTGTAAATGCCGCTGAAGCTGAAACACAGGGACTTGAGCTCGAAACCATTGCACGGGTGACCGAAGGCCTGACAGTTAAGTGGAATGTAGCCTACATTGACGCGCAGTTTAACGAGTTTATCACTCAAAATACCACAGTTGCGCCAGGTGTGGATATCGACCTCTCCGGTAATGCACTGCCGACTACCCCTGAGTTGACAACGGATGTTGCGCTGGAATACGAAACGGATGTCACCGATAACTGGTCGGCAAAATTCAAGGTGCAAGGTGTTTACACCGATGAGCGTTGGTTCAATGAGTTTCAGGAAGATATCGCCTATCAGGAGGACACTTTTGTGGTCAACGCCAATATAGTATTAAAAACCCATGATGATGTCTGGTCGGTAAATATTTGGGGCAGGAACTTGACCGATGAGGATATTATTTCGCACATCAATGTCGGCTCCAGTGCCTTGGGCCATATGCGTACCGCTACTTTACAGGAGCCAGCGACTTATGGCGTTACGTTGGGATATAACTTCTAACAGGCTGATATATTGCGAATAAGTTCAACACATTGACGGCTTATAAAACTCACCAGCTTCCTATTTTGGCGCCGGAAGGAGCCTTTTATTATTGACAGGGATGTCATGTATGCCGAGGGCGGCGATTGCTTGTGCTTTCCGAAAGTGCGAATTAAATGACCGAAAGTGCTAAGCAGAAATTCATCTGCGCAGGTTATCATGCCGCTCACCGGGTACACAAAATACCCGTTTAAATCTGATGCCAATAATATCAATTTCACGGGTTGCGATGTTATACGGTTGTGCTAATCGGGATGAGGTTTACTGGGAACATGCCGATTAGTTTAATCTGCAGCGGAAAGATAGTGGCCATGTGGGTTTTGGCTTTGGCAGCCATATGTGTGCCGGTATGCATATGGCCAGGCAAGAAATACGCTGCGTGGCGGAGGCGATGATAGCGCAGGTTGTAAACATTGAGGTGGGTCAGCCGGAGCATATTGTGCACACCACCGTTCGTGCACTGGGCCGTTTGAGCGCATCGGTTCAATATCTGAGCGTTAACAGTGATTTTTATAACGAAGGTCCCGTAAGCAGAGACGTTCTGGTGATTGCTTTTCATTATCAGACAAATGAAACTGTCATCTTGTTAATAAGCCAGTGACAGCTTACGGTTTTTTTTTGAGAAGCGAATAACGTTGTATTGGATAAGTGCGCTGAGTGTATGCTCCGCAGAAAAAACAAGAGTAGCCAAACAATCGTTCTGGGTCGGCGGCTGGTTAAAGCATACGTTGAGCATAGCCTATTTTTTTTGAGCTGGAATGCCTGACCAAATTGAATTTTATATAAACCTTTTAGGGATTTAAAATGGATAAGAAACTGCCACAGTACCGGCCTAATATTAAATTCAGCCATATGGGGTTCTCGGTAAAAGATATAGTTAAAAGCGAAGATTTTTATACCCGGGTATTAGGCTTTACGGTTACTGATCGAGGTAATGTACTGGGTATGGATCTGGTGTTTATATCTCGTGACCCCAACGATCACCACCAAATCGTGTTGGCCTCCGGTAAGCCGGACAATATCCCCCCCAATCCATTTGATCGACAATTCGGCAGTGTTATTAATCAGATTTCTTTCAATGTGGCCAGCCTGGACGATTTACGCGAGATCTATAGCATCCTGAAAAGTGAAAATGTACAAAGCATTATGCCGGCCAACCATGGTATTGCATGGAGCATATATTGCCATGATCCAGAGGGAAATAACCTGGAATTCTTTGTGGATACCGACTGGTATTTTCCCCAGCCGTTTTTAGTGCCGCTGGATTTTAGTAAGTCTGACGCCGAGATTCTTGCTGAGACAGAGGCGGTTTGTCGCCAGCAGGAAGGCTGCGAAGACTATAAGGATTGGCGGGCACGGTTTTCCAAAGTGATGAATCAGTTTGTACCGGCAGCATAGGGGCAATTATATAGGTAGTCATTACTGAAGGCGTGAAGACATTCAGCGACTGCAGTAGATTGGCGCTGTTACGCTCCGGCACTTTCAGTGGCAAGGTGCTGTAGTACACTGCGGAGAATTTTTAATTCTTTATCGCCAATCCTCGCGGCTATTTCCTGTTCGGAATTATGCAGTATCTCCGGTAATTGGCTGACAAATTCCAGGCCGCGACCAGAAAAGCGAACAAGCTTGGCACGTCCGTCGGTCGGGTCTGGAAACCGCCTGATGTAACCCAGTTGTTCCAGCTCATGTATTAAAGAGCCGACCGCTTGTTTGGTCATGCTGGTCTGGTCAGCGATTTCAGTTGTACGTGACCCTTGTCCTTTAATGCTGCGTAACATAGATAAGTGGCTCATGCGTAAGTCATCAAAGCCCATCGCGCTGATGCTTTTGATCATACTGCGTTCAAATATTCGAGCTGACAGATTAAGCAGGCGACCTATATTTTCGTTCCTCACTTTGTCAATTTTGATGTCCTCTGCCAGCTTTAGATCGTCCATGGCTAGAGCGGGTTGGGATTCTGTTTTATGACGGGGACGTTTAGTGGCGGTGTTCTTCACCATTTTGGGTTTTCTGGAAGCGGGCACGAAAGAGCTCTCTGAGTAAATGATTTGGGGTCCAGTTGGTCTTATACTCATTCATTATGTTTATGTGGTTACACATGTCAACTGGTAATACTTACTGGTTGGCGAGGTATTGGGCGTTGATGCAGACTAATTTTCTCCCGTGGCAATAGGGATTGCAGGGTCTGGATAGACCCTGGTGATGGGCCGAATTAACTAGTCCAGCAAGTTGCAGTCTTCGCGGTCAAGTACTTTACGAACGCTGGGCCTGGCAATGATACGGTCCTTATAGGCGGTTAGGTTTGGCAGGGTTTCAATTGGATATTTTGCGATTAGTGCCCAGTTATAGAAAACCATAGGGTAGGTATCAGCCAGGGTAAAATGGTCGCCGATAACAAACTGGCTGTTAGCCAGACGTTTGTCAAGGGTTTGTAATGCGGCCCAAAACGTTTCCCGGCCATTGGCGCGAATGCTGTTAAGGGCCGCTGCTGAGGGATTGTTGGAAAATTTTTCCGGGCGCCATGATTGGCGAAATGCGATATGCAATGTGCTTGCGTACCAGCTCAACATGGAGAGACATTGTGCGCGTGCCAGTGGACTGTCCGGGAGTAGTTTGGCGGCTGGCGCCAGTTCGGCAATATGCCACATGATGGCAACATTTTCTGTCAAAACCTGATCATCGATTACCAGTGTTGGAATCTTGTTTTTTGGGTTCAATTTTTTCAGTTTTACGCGTTCAGCTTCATCGCCTAAGTTAACTGCAATGGCTTCAAAGGTTAACCCGGATTCTTCCAGTGCTATATGTGATGCCATAGAACAGGCCGGGTGAGAATAATAAAGAGATATCATGTTATTGCCCCATTGAGAGCGGAAATGCCTGGATCGAACTGGTCATGTAGTAAATTGATAGGTTTAAATCTCAAAATTTTTTTTTTCATATTGAAAATGCTCTCTGTTAGTAAAACTAAATAGCATTACTGGTTGATTTATTAGTTTTTTTTGGGTGTGCTTGCGAGGGTTTGTTGAGCCATGGGGCCAGGGTTCGGAAGGCAAATGGCAGAATAGGGTGGGTTAATAATGAGCCAGCAATAATGACATTTATTAGCATGGCGAATGGCACGGGCAGGCTACTTAATATGGGTTTTAGCAGCCAGATTAGGAACATTAACAGTGGGTATACGCAGCAAATCGTCACGAGTGCCCGCTTCCAAAAAGTAGGTAATGGCTGGGTTTTGACTGCGGGTAAAGTGAAGTGTGTTAATACGCCATTAGCTTGCTGATCAGTATTTTTAGCTGTCACTAATTGATGCCGTTTCGCTAGAATAGCCAATGACTCACTGGCGTTTAGCCAGGCAGAGTAATGGACTTCAGACTCAAATTTAATCAGCAGATAATACTGAATTATACTCTGCTGATAACCGGCTATAGCGTCAATGCTAATAAAACCGGCTACAGCCTGTAAGGCTTCTCGGTAGCTGTTCAGCCATTCGTTATATTCAGTATCGAATTGGATACTGATGCTATCGATCGAAAAAATGGTAATAATATTTAATCTCGAACCTGTTGGATAATTTTTTGGCATAGTGATGTTGACTCTATTGCGGTTGGCGCATTTTATCGCATTATTTACACGGCTACTGGACAGTAAATATAGTAAAGTCCATTTCTTTTTATCAAGTTGATTTTAAAAAGCAGTTAAACAAATGGAAATATAGTAATATGCTGTTACTATATCGATTTTAGTTGATGTCGTCCATCTATAAATAACAAGGGCGTTTTAGTAATCGTTATAAATAGGCAGAAACAAATTTTCGACTTTAACGACTTGTATATTACTGGATTTAATGGTGCAAAAAATCTTGGGCCAGCGGCCTGAAAATTAATACTTACTGAGGATACTAAAATGCCGAATGAGTCTCTAACCAATAGCCCGACAAGTGCCGTCAAAGACGCCTGTACATCGCTTTCGATAGCTTTTGCAAACGCGGTTGATAGTCGGAATTACGTAAGGGTACTGGAGGTTTTTACCAAAGATGGGGTTTTGCAACGTTGGGACCAGGAATTTATTGGTCAAAAAGCTATCGCTGCAATGCTGGATGCAAGACCTATAGACGTACAAACCCGCCATATATGTAGCAATATTGAAATCAGTCAGCATGCACCCAATGAGGCAACCGGGATTACCTATTTTATTTTTTTTCGGGTGGTGGGTAATGAAGGTCAAACCCTGCCACTTGGCAATCCTAATCTGGTAGGTGAGTACCATGACCGTTTTCAGTTTACTAACACTGGTTGGCGTATCGCCCACCGACGCGTTAAATTGGTTTTCAGTGATGAGCTATAAAATGGAAGTGAAAAATGTTTTTATTAATAAAAATTAGAGTAAGGAGTCGTAGTCATGTATTTACGCAATAGCTGGTATGTTATGGCGTGGTCAAAAGAATTAACAGACCAGCCTCTAGCAATAAAAGCATTGAATGAATCACTGGTGTTGTTTCGCACTGAAGATGGGAGCGTGGCAATATTGGAAGATCGCTGCCCGCATCGCCAGCTACCTTTGTCCATGGGGACGGTGTCAGGGAATAGCCTTCAGTGTGGTTATCATGGGCTTAAATTCGATAAAACGGGCAATTGCGTTGGTGTGCCCAGTCAGGATTTTATCCCCCCCAAGGCCTGTGTAAAAGCCTATCCCAGCGCAGAAAAATATGGCTGGATCTGGGTGTGGATGGGGGATGCTGAAAAAGCCAATCCCGATACCATTCCTGATTTCCACAAATTGTCAGACCCCAATTATACCGCTGTCGGTAAAACTAATTATGTTCATGCCAACTACCGTTTGGTTGCCGATAATTTACTGGATCTTTCTCATGTGGGATTTGTGCACACAACAACCATTGGCAATGCGCAGATGGGTGTGAAAGGTCAGCTGAGTGTTAACCAGCGAGATGATGGGGTACAAGTAGTACGGTTGATTCCTGATGTGCCGCCACCGCCTACCTATATTAAAACCGGTCGTTTGCCCGAAGGAAAAAATATTGATCGTTGGAATATCATTGATTTTGAAGCGCCTTGTTATGTGCAGATACACGTTGGCGGTGCCGAAGCGGGAACGGGGGCCCTGGAGGGACACTATGAGCACGGCCTAAATCTATGGATTCTTAATGCCATGACACCGGAAACGGAACAAACAACGCATTATTTTTGGGCGGTGGTTCGCGAGCATGCATTGGGTGAACCAGTTGTTGATAAATTATTATTCAGCGAGGTATCAGCGGCATTCGAAGAGGATAAATTGATACTTGAAGCACAGCAAAAATCGATCAGTGAGCGCGGTGGTCATTCCTGGGCCGTGTCATTGCAGGCGGATGCAGGCTGTTTTCAGGCAAAACGTGCGCTGGATAAAATGATTAAACAGGAGCAGCAATCGAACTCAGAATAGATACAACGGAGACTAACTATGAGTAAATCTGAACAGCACGACACCACAGCAACTCTGGTGTCGGCGGAAGTTTTCACTGGCTTTTCGGGACGCTCTCGGCTGCCCGCCACGGACAATACGCATGGGATGCCCCTTATTATCGCTATTCATGGTGGAAGTTATACCTCTGCCTATTTTGATGTTGTTGGTTATTCCTTGATGGATCGCGCAGGAATGCTGGATATCCCTATTCTTGCGCCGGATAGACCGGGTTATGGTAACAGTAAATTGTTGCCGCCAGAACAGACCACCATTCGTGGACAGGCCCTGGTGCTGGCCACAGCGCTTGATGAAGCGTGGCAACGCTATGGCTCGAACTGCGCGGGGATCGTTTTAATCGGTCATTCCATAGGGGCGGCAATTGCTACTACCATTGTTGCGGAGAACTGCTCGTTACCTTTACTGGGTTTGGCCATTTCCGGTGTGGGCGTACGTACCCCTGAACATTTTCGTCAGGTCTGGGATGCATTGCCGGATACACCACTTGTGGATATTCCGCTAACGATTAAGAATGAGGTTATGTTTGGGCCTCCGGGAAGCTTTGATGAGCTGATGCCGTTCGCCAGCCATCTGGCGAATGCGCTGGCACCTCGAGCCGAACTAATTGATATTGTTAATGGCTGGACTGAGGGAGTGCATGACACTCTGGCACGCATCCGTATTCCGGTCCATTACCGTCAGGGTGAAGTAGACAAGCTGTGGATAGTCAGTCAGGACGAGGTCGATGAGTTTGCTCAAGCGCTTAGCGCATCGCCGCGGGTGGATGCTGCGATGATGGCCGGCACGGGCCACTGTATTGATTTTCACTGGGTGGGCGCCGCGTTACAAATTCAGCAATTGGGTTTTGCTTTGCAGTGTGTCAGCGAAGCAGGGTGATCTTTGCAAGGCAGTAAACGTTAATGTCTGCGGTTTTTGAATGATTTACTTACCTGTGAATGAAGTATACTTTTAATTGATACTGATCACATGCTAGTACGTGATTCACCAACGATACTGCGGGATTAAAAGGTCGTCGTTTTGCGAGCTGGGTAGGACCTGCTGACATGCAATCCTGGGTATCATTTATAGGCTGAATGTTAAGTGATAAATGACTTTCGCCGGAATGCTTCCGGAGTCGTGCCGACTATTTTGCCAAAGGTGCGATAGAAATTTTGAATTTGTGCATAGCCAAGCAGGTAAGAAACTTCCTGAATGGAGAGTTCTGTTTCCAACAGGTAGCGCTTGGCTTGAGTCATTTTTATATCTAATGTAATTTCTCTAAATGAAGTATTTTCTTTTGCCAGCTGTTGCCGAAGTGTTCGTTCGGTGGTATGAAATTGTTCAGCTAATGCGGTTATTTTAGGCAGGTTATTTGATCGGCCGTTCAACAAAATTCTGCGAATTCTGTCTGCCAGTGAGGCGGAGCTACTAAAGCCATCGAGAATTTTTTTAAACTGACTTTCACAGATCTGGGCCATATATTCATCGCCAGCGGCTAGCTTGATTGTAAGCCAGTGTTCAGGTACTCGCAGCTGCGTAACCGGTTGATTGAATTTTATTTCACAGGGTAGGTAGGTAGGGTACATGTCCACATAGGCTGGTCTGGGGTAGGTAAAATGTATCTCGCAATTATCCCAGCTGACATTTGATGGCATCAGGCTTTTCATCAGGCTTACGCCGCAAGCCAGAGTATGTTCCATCAAAGGTATAAAGCCAAAGCGTGGCGTCAACAGCGTTTCATAGGTAAATATTAATTGCCCTTTCTTAACGTCGGCCGTCATTTCCAGAACATCATAAATAGCTCTGAAAATACGCTTGGCAACTAATGAGAACTGAGCATAAGTGCTGCTGGATAATAGTGCATAGCCATAAATACCGTAGCACTGTACGGTTTTTCTGGTGCCCAGCTGTAATCCAAATCCAGGGATTTTCCCCGTTGCGTCCACTGCCCCGAGTAAACGAAAGTAAAGATCGAAAGTAAGTTTGTTGGACTCCAGCTCTATATCTTGGGTGGTGAGTTCCAATTTTTTGAGCATAGTGTCGAAATCAATCGGCTGCTCACTTTCGGCAACTACATCATATAGATCCTGAAAATAACTTCGCAGAATTTTTTGTTGTTCAATAATATATGATCCACTGACATGGGATCCACTCATAGTGAAGACATACTTTTTCAGTTATTATGAATACGCATGAATTATGCAGTAAAATCGAGTAAAAGTCCTGCTATCGGAGCTATAAATAGTTTTCGTCTTAAAATAGACAGAGGCTATTACTACCGAGGGTAGATATTTCATTTTTAAGTCAGTTGTGATTATCGAAAAGGTAATTGACTATGTCGATGACGAACCCATTCCGGCAATAATGGCCGTGACTTGCGGCAATGCCTTCTGGCTTGCTTGATCCATCAAGGGTAATTACTTGGGATTAAACCACTGAGTGAGACCGGCTTGATAGCCCGGTGTTGCTTGCAATACCTGATACCAACGAGCGAAATGGGGTTTGTTATCCCGTAAGCTGTGCAAGTGTAAATGTCCCAGTCGGGTGGCATAGGGTGCGTATGCAATATCGGCAAGGGTTAGGCGATCGCCTACAATCCATTGCTGGGTAGCCAGTGCTTTATCCAGATCCGTCAATATCTTTTCAAATTTGGTGATTGCCTGGGTAAAACGCGGCGATTCAGCGCCGTGAAGAAATACCTGTTGTTCTACGTCTCTGATATAAGGGTCGGGTATTTTTGCAAAGTGTTGCTTGATAATTTGCTCATCATCTGCCAGTGCTTCCACCAGTTCGAGTCGAAAATCAATGCCACAGCTTAATACCACCACTTCAATATGCAGGCCGTCATCCAGTTTTTTATCCAGCTGCGCACTTTGGCGCGGCTTAGTGGATCTTCAGGCAGTAGTGGTTGTTGCGGGAAGGCTTCTTTCAGATATTCGATAATAATATTGGATTCAGTAATAATATTGTCGTCATGAACCAGCATGGGTACGAGGTCTTTGGGGTTAATCTGCAAGTATTCCGGTTTGAATTGATCGCCTTGACGAAAATTAAGTACCACACTGTCCCAATCCAGCTGTTTTTCATGCAGTGTGAATCTAACTTTTTGGGCACAGGTAGACATATCATTGTGCTAGAGCTTTAGCATGGTAATGAAAGTCCTGGTTTAGTAAGGAAATAGTTCTTCAGCTAATACTAACAATTAAAAAAACCCTCACGGTTACCGTGAGGGTAAAAGATGGCTGCTTGTTGTACTGAGTGGCTAAAAGTTATAGGTCAGTTGCAATAGGTAGGTTCGCAGCGAGTTAGAGGCGGAGTTGACCACCCCTGCCAGTTGCGGATTGGTATTCGGATAGCCAAATTCCTGGGCAATATCGTTGGTGAGGTTGCGGCCAATAAGTGCCACCTTCCAGTTGTCATCGATAGTGGCTATAGTTGCGGTCAAATCAACCGTGGTTAAACTCTCTGATTCAGGAATACCTTCTTTAGGTTGACTGAATTGACTGTCGCGGTAACGCAGATTCCCTGCCAGGCTGAACAACAGATTGGAAGAGATGGGTCGCTCCATAGAGAAGCCAATGTTCCCTGTCCATTCCGGTGCGATGTTTAGTTTGAAACCGGTGTCTTTCTCCTCGGCCAATGCATAGACTACGCCGCCATTAACCGACCAGACATCATTTACCTGCCAGGTACCTGAGAGCTCAGCCCCGGTGGATTCTGCGTCAGCGTTGGACGTAAGAAATTCAGTGCCGGTAAACAGTGTTTGCTGTAAATCGGTAATATCAATGTAAAACACCGCGCCATTTAGCACCGCAGCACCATCTAGTAAACTGGATTTAAAGCCCAGCTCATAGTTATTTACCGTCTCTGCATCCAGTCGTGCGTCAAGCGCAGGGTTCCCTGAAGAGATAGTATTAGACTCCGCAAAACCCCCGGTCTTGGTACCATTGCCGAAGGACGCATACACCATGGTTTCGTTGTTGAGATCAAACTGAATGTTAGCGTTGCCATTCAGCATGTACTCAGAATAGCTCAATGGGGTCGCTGGGAAGGGAGGGTTGGCTACGATATTCCAAAAGGTAAACGGCGCAAACAGGGAGCCTGGATTAGCTGCATCTGGTGTGAGTGGTATACGTTCCATCACCGCCTTTTTTTCTTCCTCGGCATAGCGCAAGCCTGAAGCAATCCGCAGACGGTCTGATACATGCCAGGTGCCGCTGAAAAACGCCGCCTGGTAGTCCAAATCCTGGCTGATGGTGTTGAAGATGGGGCCATTGAACAAGTCGCCGGGTACTAGCGGCCCGGTGGGTACTGGTGGAGCCGAAGGATAGGCCCAATAAGTGAGTTCTTCAGAGTCCCACTCGCTGGTGAAAAAATACAAACCAGCCGTATATTCCAGCGTGTCGTTATTGGTGGAGGCAATGCGAAACTCCTGACTGAACTGGGTGTAGTCTTCGACCCGGTTGAACGCCAGAAAGTCGCCTGGTTCGAGGTCGACATCATCGAAAAACGCCAAGTCGTAACCGGCATAGGTGGTTTGCAAAGTGAGTGCGTGATTCTCCAGCTGCCAATTGATGACGAAATTGGCAATATCACTGTCTATATCATGGTTAGTGTCGCCGCCACCGGGGCCAAAACGTGTTGACTTCGCCACCTTGTCATCGAGTTTCAGTGAATCTTTAATGCCAATCGCTGCGGCAAACCCATTGGGATCGCTGTCAATCTGGAAGGTATCCCCGGTTTTGTTATCCTGGGTTTTCTGGTACATGAAGTCGATGTCTATGACATCAGTAGCATTCCAGGTGGAAGAGAATCGCAGCGAATAGTTGTCATCGATAGGAATGCTGTTGCCGGTAGTGATGTTTTTAGTGGCGCCTTCCAGCTCCGAATAATATCCCGCAATTCGGGTTTTGAACGTGTCTGACACGGGTAAATTAATGGCACCCTTAGCGCCAAAGCCTCCGTGCTCGGAGGCGATGAGCTGCACATATCCGCTTACAGTATCGCCCGGTTTTTGAGTCACCAGGCTGATGGCGCCAATGCTGGTGTTTTTGCCGAGCAAGGTACTTTGAGTACCCATGATCATTTCGGTACGCGCCAGATCGTAGATCCCGGCGGAATACAGTCGTCCCTTACCGAAAAATACACCGTCGAGAAATACGCCGACAGCTTGCTCATAAGCCTGATTTCGCGACACGCTGGCTACACCGCGGAAACTCAGTACCAAACCATCATCGGGGGCGCGGGCAAACACCATACCGGGGATCAGGTTGGCCATGTCAAACAAGTCATCAACAGCGTAATTGTCCAGTCCTTCCTGGCTCACTACTGAAATAGAAATGGGAACGTCCGACAAGGTTTCGTCACGTTTTTGTGCCGATACAATGACTTCTTCAATTTGTCTAGCTTGAACACTTCCACACAGCAATGAGGTCACTATTAACGGAATGAAAATGACATTTTCTTTAACTAAAGTTCTGATAATGTTCATTGATTTATTCTCTCATTAAGTATCTTTTTTTACAAAAAATAATAAAAACCTTAGCCTTAGATAGAGGCTATAAACAGGTTAAATAGTTGTGATAAGTCAGTCTGAAATTGATTGCTGCACAGTTTTTCACACCAGTACTGTCACGGTATTTTCTACACCGAGTAAGGCTTTTCCGTACACTTCTTCGCTAATTGCAGGCAAGGTAACCGCATGGCGAGCGGCTGTATTGGAGTCACGCCATATACGTTGCATTGGGCTGGATTCAGCAAAACTGCCTGCACCATGGGCGAACAACAGATCTTGCAGTGCATCGGTGACATTTTTTAAGGCGACACCTGCGTCGGCCCTTACCCGGGCGCGGGTTTGATAATCCATGTACTGGCCGCTACGTGCAAAGGTGTCGATGTCGTTTGCGGCGCGATAAGTATGTAAATGCGCCGTTTCAATTTTCATGGCGGCCTTTGCCAGTTGAATCTGGAAACCGGTGGAATCGCGTTGTTGGGCGAAAGAGGTGTAGGTAATGGCACGTTTGGATGACATGTCTATTGTCAATTGCAAAGCGGCGCGCGCCATACCCAGTTGTGGGCTAACCAGTATTAACGCAGCAGCAGGAATAAACGCTGAGTTATACAAGTCTTCTTCGGTATGCTCGTTGCTATAATTTCCTTCAATTAAATCGGGCATTGAAACCATGCGATAATCTGGGATAAAAATTTCGTTAGCTACCAGACAGTTGCTGCCACTGCCGCGCATACCGACGGTAAACCAGGTATCTTCAATGGCAAAATCAGATCTCGGTGCCAGAGCAAGGTGCTGGCCAATTGGATTGTTGTTGTCATCGGTTTCCAGAACGCCAATCAATCCCCAATCCGCATGCAGTGAACCGGATGAGTAATACCATTTTCCCGAGACAATAAATCCACCCTCAACACGACGACTTTGACCGGGAGCATTTGGGGTAAGTACCCCGGAAATAAGTGCATTCGGGTTATCACCATAAATATCATCCTTGACTTTGTCAGGAAACAGGCTCGCCATCCATGAGCATATGTTACACAGGTTAAGCACCCAGGCGCTGGCACCACAGGCTTCGCCAATAACCGACGTAACTTCAATGTGTGTGCGAAAATCGAGTTCAAGGCCACCGTACCGTTTTGGTATTAACATTTTAAATAAGCCTGCGGATTGCATCGCCTGAATATTGTCGTCAGCGCAACGGCGTTCTGATTCAGTTTTGCCGGTGTTACTGCTAATAATAGGTAAAATGTCTCGGGCACGATTGAGCAGTTCCGCACGCTGGCTGACGATGTCGATGGCAGCTACTAACGGATCGCTTCTGAGCGCGGTATTTTGTCTTTTCACGGTATTGTCCTCGTGGATTATTGTGGCGATATGCCGATTGGTATTAACTAGCGGACTTCTAATTGGCAGGGTTGTAATTGTTGATAGCTACCGCGATAAAATATCAACGGATTTTCTTGCTCTCCTAGCTGAAGGTGTTCCAATTCACCGATGTATAGCAGATGGTCGCCAGCGGGGTGAATGTCTACAACGCGACAAACAACGTGGGCCAAACTACTATTAATTAAGGGTGTTCCGGCATGATCCAGATAATCAATTTCAATACTTTTTTGCGGTTTACCGCCAAAGTGTGAGCTGATTTCCTGTTGATCTTTACTGAGGAAATTGACGCCAAATCGGCCACCCTTGGGCATCGCATAATTGAAATGTGATTCATTTCTTACTGAGATTAATGCCAGCGCAGGATTCATCGATACCGACATAAATGCATTGGCCGTCATGCCTATTGGCTCGTCAGGTGATGCCCAAGTGATCACAGTAATTCCGGTGGCGAAATGCCCCATTACCTTGCGAAGATGGGCTGGATTAATTTCATCCACAAAAAACCTCCTTAGACTTATTGGTTGGTTATTAAAATAGATATAGCTGTTTCGTACAGTGATGGAATAGAACCCGTTAGACATTAAGAAAAAGTTTTTTTCATCAGTGCCGAATAAGAATATAAGGTTTTTTAAATTCAGTAATTCGCTTTTTCGGAACCTCGATTCGCTTTTTCGGATATGTTGCCCTGCAAAAAAAACAGGATTATCAATATAAGCGAGTAAGCACTATAGGTCAGTTAGCCTGAGGGTTTCAGTATTGTGCTTAATGATGAAAGGGTTTCCGTTGGGGGTATTATTTGATCTGAAGCGCAGCTTATAGCCTGTGACAGACTTCGAAATTCGCATATTCGGCTTATTGATTCGCACTTTGGACAGTCTTTTGAGCTGCGTTCCACTCTGAAATGGCGGGCTTTATGTGAGGTTTTTGACCGGTGATTGGGTTGATGTTTTCGTCAGAAGATACAGCTATTCTTGACTGCAGCTACGTTGATAACTTTTTGTTATCAACGTAGCATTCTTACCGTCTTCTATGTTGCTTTTTTATACATTAACATAAAACTTATTAAGTAGAAGTAATGGCTGCCTAAATGATCGGGAGCCGATTTAAAGTACTGCGTAACCTATAACAACAATAAATCGGGAGCGTGTTTTCTAATGAGCGATAACAACAAAAAGTGCCCTGGCGACCTGTCAATGTCTGCCTGTAATCAATCTGCCCTTGCTGATAATGGCTCTATTAAACTGGCGCGGAGAGATTTTCTGGCTGGTATGGGCATCGCGGCAGCCGCGTTGCTTCGTGCGCCAGATGTATTGGCGACGGAGAAAGCCGTATTCGATAAGCCGGCCAAGGTTGCTGGCAGAAAAAATCTGTCAGGAGTGATTGATGTACATCATCATATCCTGCCTCCAGGCGCGCCGGAGGCGCTACAGCATCACATGGCACATTGGAGTGCGAGTCGTGCCATTGATGAGATGGACAAGACCGGTGTTGAAATTGGCATAGCTTATCCGGGTCCAATTTTGGAAGGTGATAATCAGCAAAAAAGTAGCAGCGCCAGAATCTGGAATGAGTTTGGCGCTAGTCTTGGGCAGAGCCATAGTCAGCGTTTTGGTTTATTTGCGTCACTGCCATTTCCTCATGTGAATGCTTGTCTGGCTGAAATTGATTTTGCCCTTGATCATCTGGGAGCCGATGGGTTTGGAATTTCCACCAGTTATGATGATTTGTGGCTGGGAGATGAGAGCTTGTGGCCGATATACGAAAAGCTCAACAGCCGAGCTGCCGTGGTGTTTGTGCATCCTCATAATTGCAGTGCCTGTATTCCTGGTAGTGTCAGCTACAATCGGGGCGATATGGGCGGCTCGTGGATAGAGTGGCCGATGAATACCGCGCGTACTATTATGAGTTTGATGACGTCGGGTACCTTGCGCCGATATCCTCGAATTCGATTTATTTTTGCCCATGGTGGTGGGGTGATGCCGCTATTGATTAATCGTGTGGCAGCCTTTACCCACTGGGAAGCTGTCGGCGAAGCGGGACTGAAATCTATATTTCCCAACGGCATTGAGCATGAGTTTAAAACACTGCATTTTGAATGCGCGCAAGCGTGTTCTGTTACCCATATGGCGGCACTTCGTTCACTGGTGCCGGACACTAATATCCTGTTTGGCAGTGACTATCCTTTTTTTCCGTTGAGCTATGGCACCGAGCAGTTGGCACAGCTGGACTTGCCGATGCTGAGCTTGCGGGCTATCGCTCGCGATAACGCACTTCGGTTATTCCCTGCATCCACTGTGGCAAAGCTGGCTTAGCAAACTGACTTAATTGCTGGCTTGTAGCAGTTTGTGTTTCAGTACATTTTGCGCTGTGGTTTGGTAGTGGCTGGCGAGTATTTGGCAAGCTGTTACGGCGTCACGCGCAAGCGCAGAATCCATCAAGGAGTGGTGCTCGGCAGCGACATTGCGACTGTCTGTGTTGTTATAATGCAGAGATATAAATCGGTAACGCGCAGTTTGGTCATAGAGGGTTTTGGCGAATCGTAGCAGCCAGGGTGAGTTGCAACTGGATAGTAATGCGAAGTGAAAAGTTTCGTGGGTTGATTCCCATTCGGTGTTAGAGGCCTGCGAAGGGGTGTCGTAAGCGGTTATTCGAGAAAGGCGGTGATGTGCGGCCAGTACCCGCGTTTCCCAGTCCACATCGCCGTGTTGAATGGCATCGGTCAGGGTCTGGGATTCGATCTGGATACGCACCCGGGTGATGTCAACAATTTCTTCGGCTGAAATCCGGTTAACGCTGAATCCCTTTTGCTGCTCAGCCTTGATAAAACCGCTCGCCGCTAGTCGTGAAAGGGCTTCGCGCAAGGGGATGGTCCCCGCTTGGTAGTATTCGGCCAACTCTTTCAGTGGCAAGCGGCTACCGGGCAGTAGTCTGCCGTTGATAATGTCGTCGCGGACTCTGGCTTCCAGCTGGGCTGCCATTGTTCGCTTTTCGGTGTATCTAGCGTCGGTCAGCTGCGATGACTGGTTCACGGGTGGTTAACTCCAGGTGCTAATAAGAGACGTAATTGTACCTTAGGCGATAAAAATATAAACGACAATATAAAATATATTTTATGATTGACAATATATTTTATACTGGTTAACTTTCCGTCTGGCTTGTGATCTGGAGATAAAGTAAGCCTTTTTCCATAAATAAATAACAGGAGTCACCTCATGGCGGTACGTTTTCTCAAGCATGTAGCACTTGCCATTCCCGACGCTGATCGGGACAAGGCAGTAAAATTTTACCGTGATTTTGGCCTTGCACAACGCGATGGTGAAGGCGTGATTGGCTTTGGCTGTCATGGTCGTCGCTACGATTCAGTGCTGCTTATACCCGGCGCCGAGCGTAAGAAAATTCATCATGTGGCGATGGGGGCCAGTGCTGAGGGGCTGGAGGAAGTTCAGCAGAAGGCACTGTCCCATGGGCTTGCGTTTGTTGATGCCCCGGCCAACTTCACCAGTAATGGCCTCTGGTTTCGTAATCCCCATGGCTTGTTATTCCATGTGGAAGCCTGCGAGGAGGAGGTGGCTATCGCCGCCGAAGAGCCATTTTTGATTAACTCACCCGGCCATTACAACCGGGTCAATGCAGGTCGTCTGCCGCCCAAATCGCAGATAGCCGATGTGGTACCGAGAAAACTCGGCCATGCTTTGCTGTTCACTCCGGATGTTGACGAATCGATCGATTTCTTAATCAACGTACTAGGCATGCGTTTATCGGATCGGTCGGAGGATGTAGTGGCGTTTTTGCATTGCCGGGGGGGCAGTGATCACCATGTGATTGCGCTGGCTAAATCGGCTGGAATCGGTTTTCACCATGCCAGCTTTATGGTGGGTACGCCGGATGAAGTCGGTTTGGGTGGTTGTCGCATGATCGAAAAAGGCCACACCAAAGGCTGGGGTTTTGGTCGTCATGCCATTGGTTCGAATTTTTTTCACTACATTAGCGACCCTTGGGGCAGCTATGCCGAGTACTACTCGGATTTGGACTATATCGCTGATAGCGATAACTGGGAGGCCAGCAACTGGCCGCTGGAGGATTCCCTGCATACCTGGGGGCCAAACCCGGATGAAGATTTTGTACATAATTACGAGATGGATTAACCGCACACACATTTAATTTATTAGAGGATAGATGCAATGAAATTAGTTACTTTTACTGTTGATGGCACAACCAAAATTGGCGCCGTAAAAAACGAGGGCGTGATCGATTTAGCTAAGGTCGATAGTGCCTTGGCGATTGATATGCTGGCCCTACTCGAGGGTGGTGACGAGCTAATGTCGCTAGCGAAGAAAGCCGCCGCATCGGGCGAAGTACACTATCGGCTGAGGGATGTAAAACTGGAAGCGCCGGTGTTGAAGCCTGGAAAGATTCTTGCCATTGGCATGAACTACGCAAAACATGCCGATGAAGCCCGTAAATTAGGCGTTACCGTTCCAGATAAGCAATTATGGTTTAACAAGCAGACCACCTGTGTAAATGGTCCCTATGATGGTATTGATCTGCCAAAAGTCTCAGACAAGCTGGATTACGAAGCAGAGCTGGCTTTGGTCATCGGTAAGCGTTGTCGTCACGTTTCTGTGGAAGACGCCAGTAGCGTTATTGCCGGCTATATGATTTGTAATGATGTCAGTGTTCGCGATTGGCAAATGCATACCACTACGTTTACGATGGGGAAATCATTTGACACTCATGGCCCAATGGGACCTTGTCTGGTAACCGCTGATGAGATTGAAGACCCTCACACGCTAGACCTCAAATGTTTCGTGAATGGGGAGTTGAGACAGTCTTCAAATACCAGCGATTTGATCGCCAATTGCTATGACCAGATTGCTTATCTGTCTGCGGCCTTTACCTTGGAGCCTGGCGATATTCTGGTAACTGGTACACCTTCAGGCGTAGGGATTGCGATGAATCCACCGCAGTTTTTAAAGCTGGGGGATGTGGTGCGCTGTGAAGTAGAAAAATTGGGATTCATTGAAAATACGGTTGTTGCTGAAAAATAGACAGCCTTGTTTAAAGACTCGGGCATTGCACCTTGTGGTCATGCCTGAGTGATAACAATGTTCTAACACAATGGCTAAATGGCATCACCATGGGTTCAACAAGTATCAATTAAAAATTATCATTCCGAGTTCGATGTTCTCTAAGTTAGCTATCCTGATTTGACCAATATGGATCGCCGTGGAGTGGCGGTCGGTGTGCTGTGTATTGCCGGGCCCAGTTTGCCCTTCTCGCGATCTGAATTTGATCTGGCTGATAGTGTGAATCGGTTTTGAGGTTTTCTAATTATGTGCCGATTGAGACGATTATCGATAAGGCGCCAAACAGAGCGTCCGATAACCAGATGCTATCAATGGTGGTCGTTTGGCATCTTTATATGGGATCGCTAATAAACTATTGTACGTCTTGAGCAATCGGCCAGTGTTAAAAAAATAATAAGGTTCCCCCATGAGTAGAAAAGCGGTCGAGATTGTGATGAAACAAACAGGCGAGTTGGCATTGCATTGGCAAGTGTTGATAGCGGCTTTTATCGGCTTGTTGTTTTCCTCTGGCCCGTTGATTGTTTACTCTTTTGGTGTATTTTTTCAGCCGTTAACGGCAGAATTTAACTGGTCGCGAACCGAAATCGCAGGAGCGTTGACGTTTTCCCAGCTCGGTTTGGCTGCTGCCGGGCCGGTGCATGGCTATTTAATCGATAAACTGGGTGTGCGGCCGTTGTTGGTGTTTTCGATAGTCAGTTTGGGAATGGCGCTGGGTTCACTGTATTGGTTGACCCCGTCGCTAATTCATCTGTATCTGTGTTTTATCCTGATGAATGTGTTGGGTGCCAGTGCCTCACCGCTCGGCTATTCACGTATTATCGTTGGGCTGTTTGATCGTCGACGCGGGCTGGCATTGGGTATTGCGCTTTCCGGGGTGGGCTTGGGAGCGATGATTTTTCCACCTCTGGTCCAGCAGCTTATCAGTAATTTTGGTTGGCGCAGCGCCTATGCAGCGCTCGGTATTGCCGCTTTTATTCCACTGCTATTTAACTACTGGCTGTTTAATTCTTCCGGCTCGTCTAGCTCTGCCCCTACGCGACCAGATACGTCGATTAAACCATCCTCTGATAGTGCTACGTCGAAAAGCAATCCCCGTACTTTTATATTACTGACAGTAATTTTTACCGCCCTGGGATTTGTGTCCGTGGGTATTTTCGCGCATTTTATTCCGCTGTTAACCGATAGCGGCATCGCCCGCAAAGACGCTGTCTGGCTAGCGGGTGTTATTGGACTGTCGGTTGTGCTGGGGCGCGCTGGTATCGGTTGGTTGATTGATACGATGCATGCGCCCTTTGTAATGAGCGTTATTGCACTGGGGTTGATGTTGGCTTGTTGGCTGTTAGGTGCGCATCCCGCAGGCTTTACACTATGGATTGCCGCTGTGCTGTTGGGACTGGGCTTGGGAGCCGAGGTGGATTTATTATCGTTTTTGGTTAGCCGTTACTGGCCGGCCTATTTGTTTGGCACAATTTACGGGCCGCTGTTCGGCATGTTTATGGTCGGCACAGGTGTAGGCCCGTTAATGATTGGCCTACTGTATGATTGGCGCGGTGATTATCAACTTGCGCTGAGCGCTGCGGCAGGCTGCGCATTGTTGGTCGCGGTGTTATGTTTGTTACTACCAAAATATGCAGAGCGTGGTGCCTAACGTTTAGCCTCGTTGCCAGATTAAATCCTTGTTGCAGAGGTCTATTCTCCGTGCTGTTGCGCCTTTCCAATCCCCATCCTTGAAGTTTAGACGGGGTGTGACGACAGTATTCGTCGCTCTCGACACACACGGTAGTAAATTACCGTGCTTCAGGCGTGCGCCATTTTCTTTGAGTTTCTTCACTGGCGCGGCGAACCATATCACAAAAAAATTCCGCGGCCGGGGTTAATGGCAAGTTAGCCCGACGGACAATATACATGGATGGTGCCACTAGTCGCTCTTTAATGTGTATACGTTGCAGCAGATTGTTTGACCAGGGAAACTCCGTCCATTGAATCGGGAGCATGGTCAGGAGGTCAGAATAAGCGGCAGCAGCAATCATAGTGAGTGCCGAGTGAGCCTGCAGGGCTATTGTAGGCTCCGGCAAATTATAACGAGCGAATATGGGCCCCAATTCTTCGGCAGGATTCACGGTAATCGATGTCGCTATCCAATCTGCTGAGGTGAGCTCAGCCAGTGACAAGGCAGCGGCTAACGGGTGGTCTTTTCTGCAAAATATCGCCCGATTGTTATCGAATAATTTTTCGGCCAGTAATTCGCCGGTTAAAGACTCTTCCGAGAGCGGTCCAATATAACAGTCCAGAGTGCCATTTTTTAACGCCGCTTCGGCGCTAGAGAACAGACTTTCAATGATTTCCATTTTTGTCTCGCTATAGCGTTGCCGAAAATCAACCAAGGCGTTAGGTAGCAGGGCGATATGAGATGCCGTAGATAAACCAATGGTGACTTTGCCGTGAACTTCGCCTTTGAGCTGGCTGATTTCATCACTGGCTCGTTGCACCTCGTTTTGAATCACTTTAGCCCGCTGCAAAAATATTGCCCCCATGGGAGTCAATACTATGCCTTTTGAGTGCCGTTCAAGCAGGGTAGCGCCGAGTTCACCTTCCAGTTCACGGATACTTTTGGTGATGGCTGGCTGAGCTACACCTAGATGGCGGGCAGCAGAGCGAAGACTACCGCGTTCGGCGACGGCGATAATATTGCGGATTTGGTTCAGTTTCACGTCGATTCCTTTTTGTTATCGCAATCGTAATTTTGACATCTATTACAATCAGAGATCAAGCCTTAATATGACAGTCAATCATCAGTGACAGGTTTGGACCAGTTGTACCGACCTTGGCTATGTAACGAGCAGATGTCACGTTGATGAATAGTTGTTTTTTGTATTGCAACAGTAAAACCATTCACAATAAGTCATTAAAGAGACTATAGATGTTAAAAACAGATTCCCAATCTCACCGTGTAATCATTATCGGTGCAGGTCCTGCTGGTCTGGCATTGGCCATCGAGCTTGGTCACCGTAACATTCCTTGCCTGGTGGTCGAGCGCAATGAGCGAGTTGGCTATGCTCCCAGAGCTAAAACTACCCATGTACGTACCCGTGAACATATGCGTCGCTGGGGTATTACTGAGGAGATGTGTGCGGCGTCACCCTTGGGTCTTGAGTATCCCTCCGATGTTATGTTTGTTACCCGGTTGAACGGTTATCCGTTGGCAAAGTTTGAAAACTCCTTTAATTGTTCGCCGAAAAAAAATCCGCTGTACGCAGAACATGCGCAATGGATACCACAGTATTCATTGGAAGAGGTAATGCGTAAGCACGCACAGAGCCTACCCGGTGTGGAAATTCGGTTTAACTGTGAATACCTGAGTTTTGAACAAAATGAGAGCGGTGTATGCACCAAATTCCGTGACATAAATAGTGACAGTGAATTTATCCTTGAAGCCGATTATCTGGTAGGCGCAGACGGTGCCCGCAGTCGTATTCGTGATGCCATCGGTGCAGTCATGCGAGGCGAGAAGGGACTGTCCCGAAATTACAATATTATTTTTCGCGCGCCAGGTTTGGCAGAAGCCCATCCACATGGGCCGGGTGTTATGTACTGGCAGGTCAATAGTGAGATGCCCAGCCTGATTGGCCCAATGGATAAAGATGATAAATGGTTTTTTATGCCGACCAAGTTGGGCGAGGGGGTTACCTTTACTGATGCTGAAGCGGTAGCAGCGATCCGATTGTCTACAGGCATTGATTTGGCCTATGAGATACTCAGTTCCGATGAGTGGACAGTCAACAGTTTGATCGCAGATCGGTATCGTCAGGGTCGGGTGTTTTTGACTGGCGATGCCTGTCATCTGCACCCACCCTTCGGTGGTTTTGGTATGTTTTTGGGCATTCTGGATTCGATTGATCTGGGCTGGAAAATCGCCGCCGTGTTAAACAAGCGTGGTGGCCTAGGCTTACTCGATACCTATGAAATTGAGCGAAATAGTGTGCACAAGTATGTGGTGGCTGAAGCGGTAGCTAATCATCAAGTACTGAGTGGCCAGCTTGCACAAAAAGGGCTGGAAGATGAGGGCGAAGTCGGCGATAGGGTTCGAGCAGTGGTGGGCGAAGCCATCAAAATTAAAAAACAGGCAGAATTTAATAGCCTGGGTGTGGTGCTCGGCTATCGCTACGAAAAATCCCCCATAATTATCGGTGATGGTAGTGCTTTCCCTCCGCAACATCCCAGTGTGTACACTCCTTCAGCTTGCCCGGGTTGCCGGGCGCCTCACGCCTGGATGGAAGATGGTTCTTCGCTGTATGATCATTTTGGCGATGAATTTACCTTACTATTGGGCTGTCAAGTTGATAGTCAGTTGGTGGCTCTGGCAAAATCCCAGGCTATTGAGGCTGGTGTGGTGCTGAAGGTGCTTAAATTGGACTGTCCAGAAATTGATACATTGTATGCGGCTGACTTTACTTTGATCAGACCTGACCAGCATGTCGCCTGGCGAGGTAATGTCTGGCCAGAGCAAGCGGTGCAAGTGCTCCTGCAAATTGCTGGGTATGAGTATTAACAATCCGTATCGTGTTTGGCGACCATTAACTTGATCGGCTGGAACTGAAAATGGAACGTCATTGAATAAAAAAACCGCCTCGAATGTAGATCCATTAGCACAGCCAGGCGGTGTTATTTAAGCAAAAATAATTCTCAGTGGTTAAGAATTCAACACGGTCTTTACCCGGTTTGTTGTAAACGGTAAATGACGCAAGCGCTTACCCGTTAATGCAGCAAATGCATTGCCAATGGCGCCACCGATAAATGGTATGGCGGCTTCTCCAATGCCTGATGGTGGTAGTTCACTTTGAATAAAACTGATGGTGATTTGCGGTGTGTCCGCCATTTTCAATACGGGATAATCATGAAAGTTGGATTGCTGAATAGCGCCGTCACGAAAGGTGACTGACTCCAAAGTGACGCTACTGATGGCTTGGACGATACCTCCCTCCAGCTGGCGAATAGCATTGTCAGGTTGGACGATAATACCTGCATCTACGGCTAGCCATACTCGATGAACTCGAATTTTCCCTAGAGATTCATCTAGCGAGATTTCTACAACCCCCGCTGTTAACGAGCCAAAACCCTCTGCAAAAGACAGCCCGAGTGCTCGGCCCTGGCTAGGTTTTGAACCCCATGGCGACATAGAAACAGCTTTATCCAGTACCTTTAACGGGCGAGGTGACTGCGCTAGTAGTTTGCGTCGGAACTGGTACGGGTCTGCTGCCTCGCCAAGGGCCACCTCGTCAATAAATGACTCGATAGCAAATTTATTGGGTCCATGGGCTACACCGCGCCAATGCTTGGTCCTAATACCAATGTCTATTTTTCGAAAGTCGATGACTTTATAAGGGATCTGGTAAAAAGGAAGTTCGGCTCCACTAGCCGTCAAGTAGAAATCATCGCCTATGGTGCGGTGATGCCAGCTCTGCAAGCTTCCCTGTTGATCGACGCCAGCGCTTATCCTCTGCAAGCTCATTGGCCTGAATGCGCCATTTTTTAGATCATCTTCACGGCTCCATAGGAGTTTCACCGGTGCTTTAGCCACAGCTGACATCTGTATCGCCTCAAGTCCAAAGTCATGCCATGATCGCCGACCAAAACCTCCCCCCAGGAAGCAGGGATGGAGGTTTACATTGTCGATATTAATATTGAGTAACTTGGCTGCTTCAGCTCTTAGGCCGCTTGGAAACTGACTGCCTACCCATAAATCCAGTTTCTGGCCGTCGGTCGATACGGACGCAACTGCGTTAAGGGGCTCCATTTGTGCGTGGTATACAAAATCGACAGAATAGTCTGCCTGATAATTTTTATTTACGTGCTGAGCGGCCTCAGCTGAAGTGCCCATTGTGCTAATTACTTTAGTTGGACTTTCAGCGGCAGAAGCCAGGGCCGCATATTGTTCGATAGCTTTACTGCTATCAAAGTTATCGGCCAGTGCTCCTTTGCTCCAGCTTACCTCAAGCGCTTGCCGGGCTTGTATTACCGCCCAAATATTGTCACCGATAATCGCTACGCCGTGATCCATTGCAAACACCGCCGAGATAGATTTTTTAGCCAGTAATTCAGCCGCATTGAAACTCAGTGGGGAATCACCGTTTACTGGAGAGCGCTCAATCATTCCGTACTTCATGCCTGGTACCACTACGTCAATCGAATACTCGGCTGTGCCGTTCAACTTACCAGCAATATCGACGCGTGGAATATTTTTGCCGATCAATTTAAACTGATCGACAGGCTTTAACTTTATGTTTTCGATGTCTAGCGGTAAAGCCGCTACTAGCGCAAACTTTGCAATGTCGGCATAGCTCAACTGTTTCCCGCTGAAACGGTGATACACCATGCTATCTGCAGTGGTTAATTCGCTAATCGGCACCGCGAGATTCTCTGCCGCATTAAGGAGTAATACATGCCGAGCTTGTGCCCCTGCTATTCGCAAACGTTCGAAGTAACTGCTTACAGAGAAGCTACCAACCGTTAACATCATCATTTTGCCAAAGATTGCATCGTGACCAAATATCTCGGGGTTGATCGGTGCGTTTTCAACCTCTACTTGTTTCCAATCGGCGTCCAGCTCCTCAGCCAAAATGAGTGGCAGGGCCGTTGACGAGCCTTGCCCCATCTCTGCTACGGGGTTATAAATAGTTATCTTGCCGCTGCCATCGATACGCACCCAAACTGACAGTGATTGTTCGCGGCCGGCGGCATTACCCGCTACGCTCTTTAGACCTATAGAACCCAGTGCTAGGGTAAAGGTAAAGCCAGAGGTCAGTTTGATGAATTGGCGCCGATTGACAGCCATAGAGTAATTTTTTGTTTTGTTGTTATTGACCACACCCATTCTCCAACATTCACTCTATTAAGTGGTTAAATGCGTTATCATTTTTTAAAAGATGACGCGTTATGTATCGCTTTTCGAATTCTAGGGTAGGTGCCGCAACGGCAAATATTAGTAATGGACTGATTGATGTCTGCGTCTGTCGGTTGACTGTTTTTGTTTAACAGGTCGACCGCCGCCATAATCATTCCGGACTGGCAATATCCACATTGTGGAACCGCCTCTTTAAGCCAGGCTTGCTGCACTGGATGGCTGCCATCGACAGAAATCCCTTCAATAGTGGTAATTGACATATTGGCAATTGCACTAACCGGTAGCACGCAGGATCGCATAACATTACCGTCCAGATGAATTGAGCATGCTCCACACAGCCCTTTGCCGCAGCCAAATTTCGTCCCCTTCAAGCCGGCGGTATCTCGTATCACCCATAGTAAAGGCGTATCTGGATCACCCTCAAAAGGAATAGTCCCTCCATTTATCTTAAGTTTGATCATTTATATATCCTCCGTCTCTAACGATAGGGCATTGCAGTATCTGGCTTCTATTTTTTTGGGTAGTGAAGACTGCCAGATCAATATGGTAAGGCACTGTTACCATATTCGATACTGAAATATAGTCAAGAGGATTTGTTTGTTTTAGACCGGCGGCTTAACGCTGAAAAATATTCCCAGAACCCCCGTCTACCTTGAGTGGTTGAATCTACAATTGATTCTATGGCCCTGCGCATACACTAGTCTAAAGGTAGTGCCGTCTTGTACCGGACTTGCTTAAGCGCAAAGCTTGAACGGATTTTCTCAATCTCCGGCATTGGCGAAAGACTTTCTACAATAAACTTTTCTAACGACTCTACATCACGCATAGCAACGCGGATTAGGTAGTCGGCGTCACCGGTCATTAAATAACATTCCATCACTTCGTCATGGGAGCAGACTCGTGACTCAAACTCTTTGAGTGCTTGGCGACTTTGCGCCTTGAGGCTGATGAAGATGAATACATTGAGGCGCAGGCCTAGTTCTATCGGATTCAACAGCGCCACGTAGTTGCGAATTAGGCCCTGAGACTCCATACGCTTGACTCGGGTTAAGCAGGGTGAAGCGGAAAGGTTGACTCGGCGTGCCAGCTCGGTGTTGGGCAGCTTGCCGTCAGTTTGCAGCTCGCGCAGAATTTTTAGGTCGATGCCGTCTAGTTTCATATTAATAGCTCTCTGTGCTGAAAAATAGTCAATATACGGCGTACTATGCCGTCATGACAGCTAAATAACAGCTAAATCAGTGAATAAAATTGTTATACCCCGAGTACAATTTCGTCAGGAGGAACCATCATATGACCCAAAATATTACTCGCTTTACCCCGATTTACCCAGACGACTTTGACCCTGAGGAACTGGCCGAATGGCGTGAGGCTTTTCAGTCGCTCGTCGCTCGCGGCGGCCCTGAGAGGGCCCGTCAGGTACTTGATGCGGTTACTGCCATAGCGCAAGGCTCTGCTATTGGCTGGCAGCCTGCGCGCGGCACGGCCTATGTCAATACCGTGACCGTTGACCAGCAACCGGAATTTCCTGGCGATCTTGCCATAGAAGAAAAGTTAGTCTCCATTATGCGCTGGAATGCTTTGGCGATGGTGGCGCGGGCTAATCAATCCTATGGTGAATTGGGTGGTCATATTGCCAGTTATGCCAGCGCTGCCGATTTATTTGAGGTCGGTTTTAATCATTTTTTTCACGGCAGTGCGGACTCGGTTAGTGGCGATTTGGTATTCTATCAACCCCATTCTGCGCCCGGTGTCTATGCACGTGCTTTTTTAGAAGGTCGTCTTTCCGAGAGTGATTTGTCGCACTATCGGCAGGAAGTGAATGCCCCGAAAAAAGGTGAGCAAGGGCTCTGCAGTTATCCCCACCCGTGGTTGATGCCTGATTTCTGGCAATTTCCCACGGGCTCCATGGGTATTGGACCTATTAGTTCGATCTACCAGGCGCGTTTTATGCGCTATCTGCATCACCGGGAATTACTGGATACCTCCGAGCGCAAAGTGTGGGGTATTTTTGGTGATGGTGAAATGGACGAGCCCGAAAGTATGTCGGCTTTGACGCTGGCGGCGCGCGAGGGTCTCGATAATCTGGTGTGGGTGGTTAACTGTAACCTGCAGCGCTTGGATGGCCCGGTTCGCGGCAATGCTCGCATCATCGATGAACTGGAAGCGCTATTCATCGGTGCCGGTTGGAATGTGATTAAGCTGGTCTGGGGGTCGGATTGGGATGGCCTGTTCGCCCGTGATAAAGAAGGCGCTCTGGAGCGTGCATTCTCTGAGACCGTGGATGGTCAGTTACAAACCTTCGCCGCTAAGGACGGGCGTTACAACCGTGAGCATTTCTTCGGACAAAATGAAGAACTCAAGAAACTGGCCCAAGGTCTGACCGACGAACAGATTGACCAACTCAAGCGTGGTGGTCACGACCTGGTCAAGATTCACGCCGCCTACGATGCTGCGGTTCGCCATGCTGGTAACCCCACCGTTATCCTCGCTCAGACCAAAAAAGGGTTTGGTATGGGGGAGGCGGGACAAGGCAAGATGACAACCCATCAGCAGAAGAAGTTTGATCGAGACGCATTACTTGATTTTCGCAATCGCTTTAACCTGCCCTTGTCAGATGATGCCGCTGAGAAGTTGGAGTTTTACAAGCCTGACGACGATAGCCCGGAAATGCGCTACTTGCATCAGCATCGCCATACCCTTGGGGGTTATATCCCGATGCGCAAGTCGGTCGCTGAGAAAGTGGCCGTGCCGGCCTTGTCCTCCTATGGCGAATTCGCCCTCAAGGCGGAAGGTAAAGAAATGTCCACCACTATGGCGTTTGTGCGCATGATGAGCAACTTGCTCAAGGATAAAACACTCGGAAAACGTATTGTACCCATTGTTGCTGATGAAGCTCGCACCTTTGGTATGGCCAGTCTCTTCAAACAGATCGGCATCTATTCCAGTGTTGGCCAGTGTTACGAGCCCGAGGATATTGGTTCAATTTTAAGCTACCGCGAAGCGCTCAACGGTCAGATTTTGGAAGAGGGGATTAGTGAGGCGGGTGCAATTAGCTCGTGGGTGGCGGCTGCCACCAGTTATTCCGTGCACGGTCTGCGTATGTTGCCATTTTATATTTATTACTCGATGTTTGGCTTCCAGCGTATTGGAGATCTCATCTGGGCGGCGGCCGATCAGCGTGCACGTGGCTTTTTAATGGGAGCGACAGCGGGTAAAACGACTCTGGGTGGCGAAGGCTTGCAGCATCAGGATGGACATAGCCACCTGATTGCTTCGACAGTTCCCAATTGCCGTGCCTATGATCCGGCCCATGCCGGTGAGCTGGCGGTCATTCTCGATCACGGCATGCGCCAGATGCTAGAGCACGATGAGGATGTGTTTTATTACGTCACCGTGATGAATGAGAACTACGCCCAGCCAACGCTGCCGGAGGGGGTGGAAGAGGACATTATCAAAGGTATGTACCTGTATGCGTCACACACTATCGAGGCAGCTAACACCAAGTCCAAGGCTAAAGCTAAACCCACACCAAAAATTCGCTTGTTGGGCGCGGGGACTATCCTACGTGAGGTGATTGCCGCTGCCGAGTTACTGGCTACCGAGTGGCATATTGAGAGTGATATTTGGAGTGTCACCAGCTTTACCGAATTGGCGCGAGAAGCGCGTGAGGTTGAACGCAGTAATCGACTGCATCCTCTGGAAACGCCTCGCCAAAGTCATGTGGATGAATGTCTTAAGGGCGACGTGCCGGTGATTGTAGCAACGGATTATGTTCGCGCCGTGCCCCAGTTGATTGCGTCGTACATTAAACCCGCTTATGCCGTGTTGGGGACTGATGGTTTTGGGCGCAGCGATACCCGTAGCGCGCTACGCGACTTTTTTGAAGTCGATCGCCATCATATCGTTGTGTCCGCACTGCATACCCTATCCCAGCAGGGAACAGTGGATGCTACGCAGTGCGCCGAGGCGATTGAGCGCTACGGTATCGATGCTGATGCCGCGCCATCTTGGGAAGTTTAAGATGACCAGGATGATTGAAATCAAAGTGCCAGATATTGGTGGTGTCGCTGACATCGCAGTGATCGAAGTATTGATCAAGGTCGGTGACTCGGTGGAGGCGGAGCAGGGGCTAATTACCCTGGAGACGGACAAGGCGACGATGGAAATTCCGTCGCCCTATGCCGGCGTTATTAAGGCCTTAGAAGTGGGTGAGGGCGATACGGTCAGCCAGGGCAGCTTGATTGTGATGTTAGAGCTGGAAGCAGAGGCTGTCGCCGAAGCTTTAGCCACATTGCCAAGTGCGCCAGAGCCGCAGGTGGAGCCAATCGTAAGCATCGATAAGGCCGAAATTCGGGAGCAGAACACCAGTATTGCCGCTGCGGCCGTTTCCGCAAAGGAGACGACTTCTCCCGCACAGCGTGCGGAGGGCAACCTGCCCTATGCTTCGCCCTCGGTGCGCAATGTGGCGCGTAAACTGGGCGTGGATTTGAAGCAGGTGCATGGTGGGGGCTCCAAAGGCCGAATCACCAAAGCCGATGTTCAGGCGTTCGTTAAAACACAACTCAGCGCGCTGGCTTCGGGAAAGCCTCCTGCGGGCGCTGTCAATAGTGGCGCTTTTGCGGATATGTTGCCCTGGCCAAAGGTAGATTTCGCCAAGTTTGGTCCGGTTGAGCGCAAGGAGTTGTCTCGCATTCGCAAGATCAGCGGTGCTAATCTGCATCGCAATTGGGTCAGTATTCCCCATGTCACCAATCACGAGGATGCTGACATTACCGACCTGGAAGCGTTTCGGGTTGAGTTGAACCGGGAGCAGGATAGGGCAAAAACCGGCACCAAGGTGACCATGCTGGCTTTACTGATGAAGGCCTGTGTGGCGGCGCTAAAACAGTTTCCGGATTTTAACGCCAGTCTTGATGGTGAGGATATTGTCCTCAAGGGCTATTACCACATCGGCTTTGCGGCCGACACGCCCAATGGCTTGGTGGTGCCGGTGATTCGTGACGCCGACAAAAAAGGCATTCTGGAAATAGCGGCTGAAATGACCGTGCTGTCCGCCAAAGCCCGCGCGGGTAAATTAACGGTGGCTGAGATGAGTGGCGGCTGTTTTTCTATCTCGTCATTGGGCGGTATCGGCGGCACCTATTTCACCCCCATTATCAATGCCCCCGAGGTGGCGATCCTGGGCGTCTCCAAGTCGCGTATCCAGATGATTTGGAACGGCACCGAGGCCATGCCGCGATTGATCTTTCCGCTCAGTTTGAGTTGGGATCACCGCGCGGTGGATGGCGCCATGGCGGGGCGCTTCAATGCGTACCTCGCCACTGTATTGGCCGATTTCCGGCGAGTTATGTTGTAAGGAGAGGTTTGTGGCCATAACTGAAATTAGAGTACCGGATATCGGCGGTGCGGAAAATGTAGAGATTATTGAACTGTTGGCCATGGCTGGTGATGAGGTCAACGCTGAAGAGGGCCTGATCACGCTGGAAACGGACAAAGCCACGATGGAGATCCCAACGCCAGTGGCCGGTGTAGTGCGTAAAATCAAGGTCCAAGTGGGTGAAAAGGTCAGCGAAGGGACTCTGATTGCGGTACTGGAAACCGCAGAGCCAACCCTAACAGCGCAGTCAGAGCCAGTCGTCCCAGTGGTTTTAAACCAAGGTAATGCCCCGAGTGGCAGCCGTTCAGATATCGACTGTGATGTGTTGGTACTAGGGGCGGGTCCTGGCGGATATTCTGCTGCTTTCCGCGCGGCAGATCTGGGCATGAACGTGGTGCTGGTTGAGCGCTATGCCACCCTGGGTGGCGTGTGTTTGAATGTGGGCTGCATTCCCTCAAAGGCCTTGTTGCATGTGGCCGCGGTGATGGACGAAGCCAAACACTTTGCGGACATCGGCGTTAAATTTACAGCGCCGTCAGTAGACCTTGCAAAATTGCGCGACCATAAGGCTGCAGTGGTTGGCAAACTCGCCGGCGGTTTGTCCGCTATGGCGAAGTTGCGGAATGTGACGGTGCTTCAAGGCAACGGCAGCTTTATTGATGCACACCATGTGCAAGTGGACGCAGGAGCTAGCAAACAGGTAATAGGCTTTAAGCGGGCCATTATCGCCGCCGGATCACGGTCGCAGCGACTACCCTTTTTACCGGATGATCCACGCATTGTCGATTCTACCGGTGCACTCGAACTACCCTTTGTACCCAAACGCATGCTCATTATCGGCGGCGGTATCATCGGTTTGGAGATGGCAACCGTGTACTCTGCCCTGGGTGCACGATTGGATGTAGTAGAAATGCTCGACGCCTTGATGCCGGGGGCGGATCCTGACCTGGTCAAAGTGTGGCAAAATAAGAACG
>Ga0307488_10000353_pt1 | contig 36909 bp, 27 predicted proteins | sample SB02metaG_FD_202248 | JGI IMG/M metagenome (GOLD analysis project Ga0307488, IMG submission 202248) | Sea-ice brine microbial communities from Beaufort Sea near Barrow, Alaska, United States - SB 0.2 | ecosystem: Environmental > Aquatic > Marine > Coastal | place: USA: Alaska | collected... | reverse complement strand
ATCAAACAACCTGATGAACTACACCATCTCTTAAATCAGGCCGCGAACGATCCAACTATCTTTGGCGACACACAGTTTTCGAGTGGCGCGACGGATGTCACGCACGGTCTTTTCGGCACTGGATTTTCTAGTCATCATCATTTCCTCTTCGACTAAACGATGAACCAAAACCCTCTCTTAATCAAATGGCTAATTTAGTCCAACTGGTGCTGACGGGATACAAGCGTTTCAATCTGGTACGCCATCTGCTGTGTCAGCTGACGCAACATAAACGGGCGATCACACTCCCCAGTCAGATTGCCATGACACGGGTATATTGTTATCCATAGCGTCTAATCCCATCTGAACACAGAGCGCAGCTCTTGCTCCGGTAATCACATTAGATTCGGGATTTTTATTAATAAGTATGGCATCTTTAAAGTCCAAAAGTGCCTGCCTAGTCGGATCCAAATGTTGTATGTCTAAGGGGTATCCTTTCTTGCTCTCCCAGCTTTCTGTAGCGCCAGTAACACCATCGACATCGCCTATAACTTTGTTGCTATATCCTTCTGGATGAAACCAAGCGTTAGCTTTATCGATAATTATCGTACCCTTATCACCAATAACTTTTATTTGGTAGCCGTCCTTGGCATTGCTTGTCAGACTCGTGAATTTCGCCTTAACCCCGTTTGGGTAACTATAAATCAAATGTACGTTGTCATAGGTCTCTCTACCGTCTTTCCAATAATCGATACCTCCAACACCAATAACCTGCTCTGGTGTGGCTTTTAGTACCCAGTTAACAAAATCAATTTGATGGGAGCACAATTCTGCAGTCAGACCTCCAGAAAACTCCCTATACATTCTCCAATTAACAGCTTTTTCAAATTTTGGTTCTAGAACAGGCCTTCTCCAGTTGCCATGTCGATTCCATTGACAGTCAAAAGCTGTAATTTTTCCTAATTGCCCCTGGTTTATTAAGTCAACAACGTGTTTATATAGTCTTGAGCTGTGGTACTGGTGCCCAGTCTGAAATATTTTTTTTGACTCCTGTGCTTTAGAAACTACAGATATAATTTCGGAATAGCCTTTGGCCAATGTCTTTTCGCAGTAAATATGCTTGCCAGCATCCAAAGCGTCCAAAGCAATTTTTGCATGAGTATTAAAGGGTGTTGCAATAATAACCGCGTCGACATTCTTGTTCTGTAGTAATTCTCGGTAATCTGAATATCCGGTTGAATTCGGCTCCGCTTTTGAAATACCTGTCTTGAGCCTGAAAGATAAGATGTCACATGATGCTATTACACTTAGCTCATCAATAGTATTAATAATGGATGTTAATCCGGTTCCACGACTTCCAGTTCCAATAACCCCGATATTAATACGATTATTCCTGGTGGAGCGCGAAGTTGTTTTCTCTTCTGAAAAAGATGGATAAACCATGCTGGTTGCAACTAATGCACTAGCTTGCTTTATAAATAAACGTCTTTTCATTATTTATAGGTCTCTTTAAACATATGCACTAATCAAAGATAATTGATAAGGTTTTTATTATCACAAAGCTGTACTTTAGACATATTCTCTTAAACTCAAAATTCCATCTTAAATTTCTATGTTAATACTGTTGGAGAAATTATCTGTTGTCAACTTCGGTCTGCTTGTCTACGAAGCAACTTTTGGTGTGCTCAGTATACTTAGTGGAATTTTCTACTTTTGCCGCCTTTGGTTTATTGGGGGGATTACAAGGGCAGGCTCGGTTTAATCTTTAAGCTTTGAGAAATATTGGCTTAAGGGATATATCTTACGCGTTGACAGAAAGTAGTGACACCGGTATCATATTTTGTAACTTTAAATTCAACTCTGTGGCACAGTAAACTTGGAGAATCGTAGATTAATGATTGGGTATTTCAAAATAGTTGTCCGACAATTTCTTGCATTTCTTTGCATGTTGGGTGCCTGTGAAACTGCTCTTGGAGCCGATAATTTAGTCCTCAGGGCAGCGGAGACCCATCCTAGTGACTACCCGACGGCATTGGCTCTTAAGTATATGGGAACACTGCTTGAGGAATGGTCAGGTGGTGATCTAGGGATTAAGCTCTACACGGGTGGTCAATTGGGAGAGGAGAAGGACACCCTAGAAATAACTATCTTTGGAGGCATCGATTTAAACCGCATCAACATGGCACCACTTAATTCCATCGCCCCAGAAACCAGCTTGTTGGGATTACCCTTCTTATTTCGATCGACCTCGCATATGCGTGCGGTAGTGGATGGGCCGATTGGTGAGGAGATTTTAGCCTCTCTTGAACCTTATGGTCTTATCGGGTTGGCTTATTACGATTCGGGAGCACGTAGCTTTTATAACAATCAACGTGCAATTCGGAGTCCAGCAGACTTAGCAGGATTAAAAATTCGCGTTCAAAATTCTGCGCTGTCCGTGGCTATGGTCGAAGCGCTTGGGGCAAATCCAACACCGATGGGATTTGGGCAGGTCTACGAGTCCCTTTTATTAGGCACGATTGATGGCAGTGAAAATAATTGGCCCTCTTACGAGTCTACCGGACATTACGAAGCGGCCACTCATTACACATTAACAAAGCACACTATGATGCCTGAGGTGTTGGTGATGTCTAAGCATCGCTGGCAGAAATTATCGTTACAGCAGAAAAATTTGATTCGTCGAGCAGCAAAAGCGTCTGTTCCCTATATGCGTGAGGAGTGGGATAAGCGCGTTGCTTTATCACAAGGAAAGGTTATTAGCGCCGGGGTAAAGGTCATTGATAATCCAGATCTATCGCTTTTTACTGATGCGATGGAGCCTGTATACAAAAAATTCGTTACTTCAGAAAAAATGCATGACTTGCTAAAGCGGATTCAGGCAACCGAGGACACTTCGGTCTTATGATGGCAATATTCGCTAGATTCACGCAACAGCTTGCCCGCATAGCTATTGATATTTCATCGGCTGGACTGGTGTTAATGACTTTAATTATTGGCTGGCAGGTGTTTGCCCGTTATGTGCTTAACGCCAGTCCTGCTTGGTCAGAATCTGCGGCGTTACTATTGATGCTGTATTACATAATGCTTGCAGCTGCCGTGGGTGTTTATGAAAATTTTCATCTAGGTTTAAAAGTTCTTTTGGACGCTATCCCAGTCCACATTAGGACCGTAATAGAAGTAATTAATAATTCACTGATTATAATCTTTGGCATGGCGATGCTGGTCAATGGCAGTCGCCTCGCAGCATTTACTGCCGATCATATTATGCCTGCGTTGAACATTTCTCGGTCCTTTGCTTATTGGCCTTTTGCGGCCGCCGGTTTATTCATCAGTATTTTTGCGTTGGAAAGACTGATCCTTGCTATTACTTTTGAGAATTCAACTAATCCACCGAAAAATACTAAAGCCGCTAAGAGATAAACTATGGATCTACTAATACTCTTTGGGGCTCTGATAATCCTTCTTATGATCGGTGTTCCGGTTGCTTTTTCTCTTGGTTTAGCGTCCTTAGCCGCTATGGTATATCTCGATATCCCCTTAGTGGTTGCCTTTCAACGGATGGCCGCAGGAATGAATGTATTTGCTCTAATGGCGATACCGTTCTTTATCTATGCTGGCGAGCTTATGAATCAATCCGGGATTGCTGAGCGTCTGGTCAAATTTGCGCACTCCCTTTTAGCGAGGGTAAGAGGCGGCTTGGGCCTAGTTAACGTCAGCTCTAGCATGATGTTTGGCGCTATATCCGGTTCTGCGGTGGCCAGTGCTTCGGCTATGGGCTCAACATTAATACCTATGATGAAAAAACAGGGGTATGGCGCAGATTATGCGGTTAATGTAACCGCTACAGCAGCTACGACGGGTCTTTTGATTCCGCCGTCCCACAATATGATTATCTACGCTATTTCAGCCGGCGGTGGCCTATCAATAGGTTCACTATTTTTAGCCGGTATAGTGCCGGGGATTCTCTTGGGTCTAGGTCTGATGTTAGTCACTTACCTAGTGGCAGTGAAGAGAGGTTATCCCAGCGGTATATTCCCCGGTTGGAGCCAGGTACTCCGACATTTTATTGGCGCCTTACCCGGGTTATTTACGGTATTTATTATTCTAGGCGGGATTTTATCCGGCGTCTTCACTGCTACCGAATCTTCAGCTATCGCGGTTATCTATACAGTAATTGTGGCAGTCTTTGTTTACCGCTCTCTCAATTGGAAGGGCTTCATTGCTGCAAGTATTAATGCGGTCAAAACAACGGCTATGATACTTTTAATTATCGGCGCGGCGGGGTCTTTTGGATGGTTGCTCGCTGTGATGGAAGTGCCGGTTCAGCTATCTACAGCTCTACTGACAATATCAGAAAACCCCCTGATTATTTTACTGATCGTTAATTTAATACTTTTGATGTTGGGCACCTTTATGGATATGTCCCCTCTTATAGTGATTACAACGCCTATTTTTCTTCCTGTTATGGTGGGGATTGGCATGGATCCCGTTCAATTCGGCATCATGCTTATTCTTAACCTAGGTCTAGGCTTGGTCACTCCACCAGTGGGTACCGTCCTTTTTGTAACCTGTGCGGTGGGGGGCATTCGTATCGAGGATACTCTGCGGTCTATCTGGCCTTTCTATCTTGTATTTATTGCCGTTCTAGCGCTGGTCACTTACCTACCAAGTACGACATTGTTTTTACCTAGTTTGTTCAATTAGTCGCTATTGAGATAAACATTCATGCAACAACTCACTTCAAAAAATCTCAAGCAACTGCTTGATGATCCCGAAAATAACAGCGGAGCTATCGATGGCGTACTGTATGACAGAAACACTATTCAACCGAGTGTCGTCCATTTTGGCGTAGGCAATTTTCATCGCTGCCATCAGGCTGTGTATATGGACAGACTACTCCGCCGAGGTTCTAATGAGTGGGGCATCATTGGCGTTTCAATGCGCTCCACCAGCGTAAGAGATGCGCTTAAGCCACAGGATTTCCTCTACACGGAGGTTACGCTAGGTGGTCAACCACGCTTTAGAATCATAGGTTCAATTTTAGACATCCTAGTCGGACCAGAAGACCCCAGCGCCGTGGTAAACCTTGTCGGTGAAACCAGTACAAAATTAGTGACGACCACGATCACTGAGAAAGGATATTGCTTGTCGTCCGGTAACCTCGATCATAGTGATACTGGTATCTCTGCAGACAAAACTAGTCTGGAAAAACCTAAGACGATTTATGGCTATTTGGCGGCGGGTATAATACTTCGCAGTGATAGTGACGCCGGGCCTCTAAGTATTGTCTGCTGCGACAATATCGAGGCGGGTGGACAGACACTGCGTGCGGGTGTCTATGCGCTATTGAAAATACATGCTCCTCATCTTGAGGATTGGGCTGATAAGAATATAAGCTTTGCCTCGTCAATGGTGGATAGAGTTTCGCCAACGACTGGTGACGCCTTGAAGGCTCTAGTTAAGTCAATGCTCCATATACAGGACGAATGGCCGGTGTCTGCAGAACCCTTTAGCCAGTGGGTAATTGAAGACAAATTTGCCGGACCCAAGCCACCCTTATATGAAGTGGGCGTGATATTCACTAGCGATATTATTAAGTATCAAAAAATGAAGCTACGGTTTGTTAATGCTTCACATTCCATCATAGCTATACTGGGCTATCTAACCGGACATAAGAATATTCATGACGCTCTGGAGCATCCTCCTATTCTTGAATTTGTAGGGAGGGTACTACGCGAAACTATCTTGCCCGTAACCGATATTCCTGAGGGTTTTAAAGGTAGCGATTATATTATGGACGTCATTCACCGCTTCCAAAATAGTGCCTTACCCTATTCTGCACAGCAAGTTAATACAGATAGCTCTCAAAAGATCAATCTTCGTTGGTTTCCCACTATTGATGATGCATTGAAGAACAGTAATGACACAATGTTAATGAGTTTTATGATTGGCGCCTGGATTTTTTATATTGAAAAGTCATTAGAAGATGATGCACTCAGGGATCCATTGCACGCTGAACTTTTTAAGATAAACAAAAATGGAAGCACAAATATTGGACGATTTTTAAAGGCTATTGGCGCTGATAAATTTAGTTTTATGGACTCCTCTAGATTTATGGAAGATGTCACTCGTGCCTATGAAGCACTGTCAAATAACGATGTTAGTGTCGCAATAATTGACGTATTAAATGAAACTGAATTACCTAGTAAGTCTGGTAAGGATTCGTACTATGCGTGAATCATGGAGATGGTTTGGCCCAAATGATCCCGTTACTATTTCTGATATAAGGCAGACAGGCGCAACTGATATTGTTAGTGCACTGCACCATGTGCCAATCGGGGAGATCTGGGAAATTGATGATATACGTAAATATAAAAATATAATTGAATCGGGAAATAAAAAACAAAGCCCTCTAATTTGGTCTGTTGTTGAAAGTATTCCAGTACATGAAGACATTAAGTTAGGGCGAGATGGATGTCAGGCCAGCATTGATAATTGGATAACATCGATGGAAAATCTCGCTGCATGTGGCATTAAAACCATCTGTTACAACTTTATGCCGGTCATTGACTGGACCCGCACTGACCTTGCTTATAAATTAAAGACAGGCGCCTATGCATTGCGCTTCGATCAAACAAAATTTGCCGCATTCGATTTATTTATTTTACAAAGACCTGACTCTGATGCTGACTACACAGAGGCCGAAATTCGCGAGGCTCGAGAGGCTCATCAACAGATGTCGTCAGAGGAGTGTGCGCAGTTAACTGACAATATTATCTCAGGACTACCCGGTAAAATGACGGGTAGTTATAGCCTCGAAGATTTCAAAAACGCGCTGGCGCAATATCGCCATATTGGCCACGCAGAACTCAGAGACAACCTCGATAGATTTCTCTCTTGTGTATTACCAACGGCCGAGAAACTGGGTGTGAAACTCGCGATTCATCCGGATGATCCTCCAAGAGATATGTTTGGGTTGCCGCGAATTATCTGTACTGCCGATGATCTCGATAGATTATTCACTCGACAACCGAGTTCCGCCAACGGGATTACGCTCTGCGTTGGGACCTACGGAAGTCGGCCAGATAACGACTTACCTGCTATGGCGCGTCGATTTGGATCCCGAATCAATTTTGCTCATTTACGTGGAGTTAGTCGCGATAAAAATGAGCAACGCTCTTTTTATGAAGCCAATCATTTAGACAGCGATATTGATATGGTTAGCGTAATCCGCGAGCTACTCACTGAAGAGCATAAGCGCGAGGGGCTTGGCCAACACACTCAAAACGAGATCTTTATTCGACCTGACCATGGCCACCAGATGATGGATGACATAGGCAAAACTGTGAATCCCGGCTATTCGGGTATTGGTCGACTCAAGGGTCTTGCCGAAGTTCGTGGTGTGATCCGAGCTCTCTCTACACAGATTCAATCAGGTAGCTAGATAGACAGCCAGATACCTAGACGTAGATTATCGGGTTGCTGCTACACGATTGACGATTGTATTAACGATAGGGGTTAGTAGCACTATCACTGTCACCATCATTATGGTGGCTGTGATCGGGCGCTGCCAAAGAAAATCGTAGCTACCGTCCCATATTAGTAATGCTCTGCGCAAATTGTCTTCAAGCATACCCCCTAGGATAAAACCAAGAAGCATGGGCGCAAGAGGGTAATCCAAGATCCGAAAAGCCAATGCAACGACGCCTATCACCAGCATAATTGACAGCTCGGCGGTATTAAAGGAGACCAAATACACACCCATTAGCGAAAGGAACAAAATAATAGGTGTTAAAAACTGGCGAGGTACTTGCAATATTTTGGCTATATAGGGAATCAAAGGCAGGTTGAGTATCAGTAGCACAATATTGCCAAGATACATTGAAACAATAACCGACCAAAAGACTGCCGGATTATCAATAAAAAGTCTTGGTCCCGGTTGGACGCCATAAGATAATAGTGCACCAAGCATGATTGCAGTAGTGGCAGACCCAGGAATCCCTAACGTTAAAAGTGGTACAAATGAGCCGGTCGATGCAGCATTATTTGCGGTTTCAGGTGCGGCCAATCCGATAGGGCTACCTTTGCCAAATCGTTTCTTTTGCTCTTGCGATGCGAGGTTACGCTCCATTCCGTAGCCTAAAAATGACGCAATTGTCGCGCCGGCACCCGGTAACACCCCAACTAAAAAACCTAACACAGACGATCGTCCAACGGGCATTGCAATTTCTTTTATCTCGTCTCGACTTAGCTTAAGCGACTTAAAGTTAACGTTAGCCATTTCCTCAGATTCACTATCGTTTGATTTAGACCTCCCCTTTAAAATCATAGACAGGGCCTCGGCAAGCGCAAATGTGGCCATCGACAACAAGAGGAAACTGATGCCATCTGATAACTCGGGATTACCAAAGGTGAGTCGTTGAGCACCCGACGGATCTTCTCCCACGGTTGCAAGCATTAATCCCACCAATGTCATTAAAACGGCCTTTAATACCTGACCTTTTCCAGAAAAGGCTGCAACTGCAGTGCAGCCAAAGACCATCAAAGCAAAGTATTCTGACGATTGAAAGCTGAGGCTAACGCTGGCAAGAAAAGGAACGCATAGCAATAAGAGTATGGCGCCGATAGTGCCGCCAGCAAACGAACTATAGGCTGCTATGGCGAGGGCCTTGCCGGCATTACCACTCTGCGCCATGGGGTATCCATCAAATGCCGTTGCGACGGCTCCCGAAACACCCGGAGCATTAATGAGAATCGCAGAGGTAGAGCCGCCAAATACGGCGCCATAGTAGACGCCAGATATCAGTATTAAACCTGAGGCCGGATCTAAGCCGTAGGTGACTGGAATCATCAGTGCGATAGCAGATACAGGGCCCAGTCCAGGTAACATACCAATAAATGTTCCGGCAAAACAACCGACGAGAACCATCAACAAATTAATGGGGGTAAAGGCTGTTTGTAATCCAATTAAAATACCATCTATCATGCTAGCTCACAAACACTCGATAAAGAGTGCCTCCATCAAGGTATAAACCAAAAACGTGAGTCAATAGTAGCCACAAGAACAATACTAGGCCCAGTGACACTGAAATACTGACTAGAAGCCTACGCTCTCCCAAGAGAACGAATGCTGACTGCAAGAACAGTGCACTTGCCAGCACAAAGCCCAGATAACTAAATAGCATGACATAAGCAGCCATCAGTAGGATTAAAGCCAGTACTGGTTTCCAGTCATAGTCACGTGCGCCCTTCGAAATAGACTGCCCTTCAGACTGGAAAAAGGAAATAAACAATAACAATAATGAAATGACAAGCGCACATGAACCCAAGAAGATGGGCAATGTTTTTGAAGTGAACCCAATCTCAGCATCGAATGAATCCACTGGAATAGACAGTGAACTGCGCAGATAAAAAAGTGAGAAAGCCAAGATAAGGAAGGCGCCTATGCGGTCTTTGTTATCAAAGAAATTTGTCATTTATTGAGTAATCCTAATTCATCCAAAAGTATTGAAAGCTCCACCTCTTGTTCGCTAAGAAAATCATTGAAGTTATTACCGCTCAAATATAAGTGAGACCAACCACGATCAGCGCGCAGTTGCTGCCATCTTTCGAGCGCTAATAATTCTTCGATTAACTGCCCATAATCCTTTACATTTTTTTGACTAACACCAGGTGGCGCAAAAAAGCCTCGCCAATTGGCAAACACTGCATCGACATTTTGCTCTTTTAACGTGGGTACATTTGGAAATAGCGGTAATCTTTTAGGAGCAGTAATAGCGAGAATACGAACTTCCCCCTGCTCAGCTAATGCGACCGCTTCACTGAGGCCTGTAGAGAGTAGTTGGCATTCGCCGGACAATAAACCCACCATGGCCTGCCCACCAGCATTGTAGGGAATATATTTGAGACGGCTAATATCTAGATTCGATTTAGAAAAGGCTAGGGCAGCAACAACATGATCCGTGCTACCTCGTGATGAGCCGCCAGCAATATTGACTCGACGATAATCTTTAAGATAATCATCAATAACATCCTGCCATACGACATAGGGTGAATCGATACTAACAACAAAGGCACCATAGTCAGCGATCACACTGGCTATTGGCGTCAAGTCACGATGGCTATAGGGGAATTTATTAAGCAGTGAACGAAGAATGAACGATGATGAATTAACCATCAGAGTATTGGTCTGTCTTGGCGCAGTCTCAATCAGGTGCGCAATCGCGCGACTGCCACCGCCGCCAGATAGGTTCTCATATGAGGCCGTTTCAATAATACCCGAACGGGACAATGACTCGCCGACCGCCCGCGCAGTCATGTCCCAGCCGCCTCCGGCACCGCCAGGAATTAAAAAGTGAACTCGATCTTTGCCATAAGCGATACCACAGACGTATAGGCTTAACAGTGCAATGCATACTAAATGTGAACGTTTGACTCTGATCATTGCGGCACCAATGGGTGTATACGATGTTCATAGACAGACTGTAGTAAATCGAGTTTTTCTTGCCACACATCGAGTTTGACCTTCGGCTCATCACCGAACATCATCCAAGGTACTTTACCGGCAGCTACCGACGGCCAATCTGGTAAGCCGATACTATTGGGATTACCGGTTTTTACGAGGTTGACCATGTACTGACGCATATCATTAATGATCGGAATACCTTTATCGCGGAAGAGTGGACGTTTTTGCCACGAATGCGGTGCGCCCCGCCAATGCTCGCGTTCGGATGGGGAGATATAACTCAGCATATAAAGGTAGCCCGGCTGATTGACTCGATTCATTTGTTGAGTTGTGTACCGAGAGGGCAAGACATAGCGTAGGTCACCAAAAAGCTGCTTTACTTCAGGCGAATATGTCACTGTTTCAATTTCATACAATGCTCGCACTTCATCGGCATAGGGTTCAGTGCTAGCTAATAAAGTGTCAGGGGAGAGGCCCATTTTCGCTTTATAGCTGCTACCGTCATAAGTACTGCCTCCGCTCATATAGGGGACTGAGTGCTGTTTGCCTTGACGAAATAAAATGCCTGGTTCTTCGGGCAAGGTAATGCCATCGACAATAGGGTAATGAAGCCCGTCATTTGCATTGACCAGCTGATTCGCCGTCAGTGCACGCAGATCTTCTGCTAGAAGCCCATCACTCGATGCGTCAATTGCGCGCTCTAGAATTGCTTTTGAAAACTTCTCCGCACTGGGTGATCCGTAGAGCGCCCCGACATGCCTTGTGCGCGGCAAAACGGTTGTGCCATACCCACTTTGAGATATGGCAGCACTGAATAGACCCTCTGTTTGAGGCATGACCATCAGTGTCTGCACGGTATTCCCGCCGGCCGATGACCCTATTATCGTTAGTCGACTCTTATCGCCCCCGAATATCTCAATATTCCGGTTAACCCATTTTAAGCCAGCAACAATATCTAACAATCCATAATTAACACCTTGGCTACCGTCAAGTGCATCATGAGCAAGGAAGCCCAGGGCACCCAAGCGATAGTTTAGAGTGACCAAAATGACTCCCTGACGGTTCCATAATTTTGCGTCGACCAGCTCAGCAGGGGTATTTATGTTTCTGGAGCTATAGTAAGCGCCTGTCCCGGTCCTATAGCCGCCGCCATGTATCCAAAATAATACAGGCAGTGGCTCTTCGGATTTTAAGGCTGGTCTATACACATTAATTGTCAGGCAGTCTTCACTGGACTTCTCTTGATGCCGAGATTGCGGGCAGTGAGCCCCGGGCTGAGTTGCATCGAGGGGTTTCTCCCAAGGCGGCATAATCTCAGGTGGACGCCAGCGCAGATCCTCTATGGGAGGGCTTGCGTAGGGAATACCGAGGAACATTGCAGATTCGCCCTTAATGACCCCAATAATAGGGCCGCCATCAAGTGTCACTAACGGGAATTCATGCTTTTGACCCGCGGCTATTGCGCATGACACCAACGAAAGAAAAAGAAAGATTAATGAAATGATTTTGCGATACTGCACTGCATTCTCGACGCCCGCCTTAGTAAGAAAGCCTAAAAAACCAGTTGTTTTAAAAATCAATTCAGGACCGCATATTGTAAGTCGCAAAAATTTATTATATAGTTCAATTGTCACCGGTGTCATTCTATAGCAAAAGTTGTTACCGGTGTCATTTTAGGCTGCATCTGCTGCCAATTACAATAAAAATTTAGGGGAAGCAATATGAATATTCAGAAAAGTATCCTTGCAATTGCTGTGGCCTGCGCTTATTCCAGTGCTTTTGCTCAGGGTGAATCTAATGACCTAGTTGAGGAGATTGTTGTTGTTGGAACACGTGCAGCTTTAGAAAATGCGCTACAGACAAAGCGTGACTACGACACAATAGTAGATGGAATATCAGCCGATTCTATGGGCAGATTTCCTGACTTGAACCTCTCTGAATCATTGCAACGCATCACTGGAGTTCAAATGGACTACTCAGGCGATGAGGGTGAAAGGAGATCTGGGCTTGTTGCTTTGCGCGGCCTTCCGCCACAGTATGCTCTCACTACGGTTAATGGTCAGCTTTTAGCTGCCCCAGAGGCTGACAAAGGATTCTCATTTGGAACAATGGCTTCTGAGGTGATCTCAGCGGTCAACGTAATTAAATCTCCCACGGCAGATATGGACGCAGGTGGTATCAGTGGTACCGTCGATGTGATCACGAAAAAAGCATTAGAACTGCAAGATGATTTTCTTGTGCTCAGCATGAAGTCTACCTATGAAACGAATGTAAAAGACTTTGATCCAGGATTTACACTCAGTGGAGGCAAAGTCTTTGATGATGGAAAATGGGGGATTGTAGGCTCAGTTTCGTCTTCCGATACCAATTTCAGAGGAGATACTGCGCGGATTAATACATATTCAACGTCAGATCCAGACGGTGATGGGCTCGCAGACGTTTATACCCCGTCAGAGCTTCGTCTTTTATCACGTCAAACCGTTGGAGAACGGATTTCTGCAACTTTAGGAGTAGAGTTTCAAGCAACCGAAGAGTTGAAACTAGGCCTGAATGGTATTTACGTTTCTGACGACTACACCCATGACTGGCAAATGCTAAGAACTCGTAAATTCAAAGGTACTGAAGCCATCACTACTTCCACAAATGGTGGAGCATTTGGAGAGACTGTTTCAGAATTTTATGCTGTCGGAGGCGAAGTTAGAGCCCAAAAAAGGAAAATACCCGTGCAACAAGAGGTCGAGGGTATGACGGCAAACTTTGAATGGACAGCCGATCAATGGACCGTTAGTGGTGCTATACATGACACCTCCGCCACCTATGACTCTGTAGGATTTATGTCTCGTCGAATATTAAGTGCTAATGCCGCGAATGGCATGAAGTTTCTTGTCAATACAGGCAGTGGCAATATTAATGATTTCGTCTTTCAAGAGGTTGATGGCGATCTCGCTAATTTAGCCACTTATGATGGTGACAGCTGGAGCAGCACATATGCTTCAGGACACGAATACGATACGGATCAATCGGAAACTGCTTTTCAGATTGATGTGAAACGAGAATTTGAAGGATTTGTGACTAGCCTACAAGCCGGCGTAAAGCGCAGGGAGCTTGAGCAAACTAAGATGCGTCCTGAATGGAAGCTGGATAGTTCAGTATACGACTACGACAGCATCGACAATACCGCATGTATGCAATCAAGTGTCAACGGGAATACCTCGCCTGGTGGAGGTTATTTCATGGGATCATTGAATGGCCAAGTGGATAACTGGTATTTTCCGGACCCTGATTGTTTTGAAACTACGCTCTTAAATGGTAATCCGGTCACTGGAGATACATTTGGAGGGCTGCCAGCTTTTGAGGGTGAATCTCTCACTAATAGTTACAGTGACTCAGAGCGGGACATTTTTGCGACTTATCTAATGGCGAGATTTGATGGTAGTAATTTAGCATCGCCACTGCCCATAAGAGGCAACGTTGGTGTACGCTATGTAGACACTAGCCGTACAGTTGGTGCTTATAGAAAAGGCCTTGGCGATCCGATTTATTACACTGCGGACCATGACTTCAATCATGTTCTTCCTTCATTGAATCTCGTGTGGGATCTGTCTGATGATTTGTTACTTCGTTTATCATATGCAGAAACAATTGCACGCCCTCACCAAGGTGATGATAGCTATCAAGTGGGTCAATCTATTGATATTGAGGATGATTCAGTTTCAATATCCTTAGGTAATCCGGAGCTCGAGCCATTTGAAGGAGAGTCCTTCGATCTATCCCTTGAATGGTATAATAGAGCGGGCAGTTCAGTAAGCGCAGCCTACTTTACTAAAACCATTTCGAATGGAATTGACAATAGATCACTTTGTCCCTCAAACCTTACTAGTATTTCTGCACTAAGCGATATTGATTTAGGAGGTGCAACCACAGGCTCATTGTCCTTAAACTCAAGCGGCGTCTGTGTTGACTCTAACGGCGTAGAAGTGAGTATCACCGATAGCATCAATACGTCAGGGAGCTTTGATATTTCCGGCTGGGAAATTGGCCTTCTGCAAAACTTCGATTATGCGGATATGCCGATAGTTCGCGACATGGGTATCCAAGCAAATTGGACCTATATAGATGCAGACGAAAGTTCTAATTTCGATTCATCTGGCAATAGGCTTCCACTTTCTGGAGTGTCAGAGGATACATATAACGTAATTCTATTTTATGAGACTGACTTACTGGGTGTCCGCGCAGCTTATACCAGCAGAAGTGATTACTTCGATGAAACCTGGGCTACCGTCTCCGGTGATAATCGATTTATAGAGCCGCAAAATCGTTTAGATATATCTATTTCGTATAGGCCACCGCAGCTCGACAATCTAACACTAACGTTAGAGGGCTTTAATATGACAGATGAACAATTCTATGCATATCAAGGTAATAATAGCCGAGCTAGAGAGTATCGTGAGGTAGGTAAAACTTACGCATTAACTGCAAACTACTCCTTCTAGGCTGATTGTTCTTTAGCGTCTAATATATCTTTCAGTTTTAGGTATATTAGACGCTTCTGGAGCAAATCTTCGGCGTAAAATTCAAGTTATTAAAAAATACCAGATCTCAGGGAATATCATCGATGCGGGCTATATACTCTTCACTACTACTGGAAAAAAACTAACTATCGAGACTATCTTGTTATGCTTTTCTTCACGATTAAAATAGCAGTGTGACTTTACAAGCCAAAAACTCTCGAGAGATACTTCAAGTCTAGGAGTTATTCGCTCTTTAGTGACTTAACTTGAGATAGAAAATTTCTTATTCGAATAGGCGCATCAACTAGACCAGAGTAACAGCATGTTCATTTATTTCTATGTTAATACGCCATTTAAAAGCACATCACAAGACTGGGTAGCACTATGAAAAAATTTACTTGTCGTTTAGCTATACTAATTCTCACACTAACAAGCGGCATAATTAATGCAGATCCTTTACTTGTTTCCCAAAGTTTTGACTGGCGCAGTATAAATATTGACCAGCAGAATCGGACCGAAATTAAAAAAATAGTCAAAGCCTCAAGTGATGGATTCAAGACTCTAGAAATTTCATTAGTGAATATTGCTCCTGGAGATAGCTTTTTTTTAGACAGTACAGACTCCAATGTCGAATCACTGATAATCATAAAGTCAGGTACCACTACGCAAAAATATCGGGAAAATCTTAAAGAGATGAGTGCCGGAAGCGTGTCTCTGATCATGCCTAAAGACACAGTTACTATCTCTAATAATGAAAAAATAACAAGCACTTTTTATCTTCTAAAATGGGTTACTCGACAGACTGATACTATCGAGCCTCCACCTTCGCAGACGGAGATTGAGTCAGTTTTCGTCAACTGGGACGATATTGAATTTATCGAGAATAAAAAAGGGGGTAGAAGGAATATCATCCGGCAGCCAACCGCGATGTTGAAAGAATTTGAAATGCACGTCACAACGCTAAATGAAGGCATGCGTAGTCATTTACCCCATACTCATCTAGATGAGGAAATAATATTAGTTAGATTCGGAGAGGTTGAGGAGTTCATTGACGGCGAACTTCATGAAGTAGGTGCCGGGTCCTTAATTTTTCTTCGATCAATGATCCCGCATGGTATTCGAAATATTGGTCGGGGAGACGCTGAATATTACGCGTTTAAGTGGGCTCCAAAGTAGTGTTTCTCCAAAAAATATCTGGCTTGAATATTCCTCAAATAGGACTTCTTGGCGGGCTAGTTTTTTCTTTGCTGGCATTCCAATTGGAGCCACCTGAAGGTTTAAGTGGTGATGGTTGGCTTGTTTTAGTTATTGCACTCTGGATGGCTATTTGGTGGATGACTGAAGCTGTTCCGATTGCAGTAACCGCATTGGTACCGCTGGTCTTATTCCCTATCCTTAATTTAGGAACTATCACATCTGTGGGTAGCAGCTATGCGGGCAAGGCGGTTTTTCTGACTCTGGGCGGATTTATCATTGGGCTTGCTATACAACGGTGGAATCTACATAGTCGAATTGCGATGGAAACCGTAAAGCGAGTTGGGATAGAACCAAAAGGGGTTATTGGGGGCTTTATGCTCGCGAGTGCCTTTTTATCAATGTGGATTACAAATACTGCGACCACTGTAATGATGTTACCCATCGCACTCTCAGTCGCGCTTTTATTACAGAGTGAAGGGGAGGGTGACGCTGCCTCCAAAGCTGCTTTTGGCACTTCACTGATGCTCGGTCTTTCCTATAGTGCGAGTATTGGAGGAATGATGACACTTATTGGCACTTCAACCAATGTTATGTTTAAGGGTTACTTTGAGCAGAATTATGGTTTGGAGATTGATTTCCTTGATTGGATGATGGTGGGGGTTCCAATTGGTATCACGCTGCTAGTCATAGTCTGGTGGATGCTGACTTTTGTGCTTTTCCCCTGCGAAATGATAGGTCACAAAGGTATTGGTAAAATTATTGATAAAAAGCTCGACGATCTCGGGAAAATGTCGACTGCTGAGATTCGAACTCTGTTAGTTTTTGTACTAACCGCATCTCTTTGGATAGGTAAAGGCCTTATAGAGCCCTTTTTGGGGGGGCTAGTACTCAACGACGCATCCATTGCAATATTCGGCGCTATCTTACTGTTTGTTATCCCAGTTGATTGGAAGGCGGGCGTTTTTCTTCTGCAATGGAGCGACACCAAAGATGTGCCCTGGGGAATATTACTATTATTGGGTGGTGGCTTGGCGTTGGCGGGTGCCATGAACAGCTTTGGCGTGGCAGACTGGATTGGTTCTAAAATTACCCAGTTCGATGATATCTCTGCATGGCTGTTGGTTTTGTTAACAGTCATGCTGATTATTTTTCTTTCGGAATTAATGAGCAATGTTGCTACTTTGACAGCCTTTTTACCTATTATTGTAGCGGTTGCCATAGGCTTTGGTGAAGATCCACTATTACTTGCATTACCCGCTGCATTTGCAGCCAGTTGTGCCTTTATGTTACCAATAGCGACACCTCCTAATGCGATTGTTTTTGGGAGTGGTTTACTATCGATCCCACAAATGGCAAAGACTGGCTTTTTCCTAAATATAATAGCGACATTTACTTTGACTATTATGTGTTACGTTTTAGGGATGACAATTTTTGATGTCCAATTAGGAAAATTGCCCGAATGGGTTCAAAACTCAAGCCAATAGAGTAACGCCAGAATCCTAAGTATTTATTTAATAGAGGAATCGTGGACACATATCATTTTTATCGACGATATAAAGAGTTGAGCACAACAGGGAAAAGACCTAATAAACTCTGAGAGAAGTGCAATGAAATCATATCAAAAAAAGACGATAGCCCAGCTTTCTATTGCCATGCTTTTATCGATGATGGTAAATCTAGTGGCTGCTGAGGCACCTTATCTCGGTATGGGAGCAAAAACTGGGGAGGTCAGTGCAAATACGGCAGTTATAAATATTCGTCTGTCCGAGTCGATTGGCCAGCAACGTAACCATGGTATACCTGGGAAATTAGGAAAAGCGAGGATTCAGTATAGTTTGTCGGAGCAAATGACCCCCAGCTTTCTGAGTGAATGGCGCTCTTCGGATTCAGAAAACGACTATTACTTACAATACCAACTGACAGATCTTAAATCTAATAGCCGATATTACTATCGAGCGGAATTGGTCGATAGCGTAACTAATAAAAAACGATTATCTGAGGTTTTTTCCTTTAAAACAGCCCCTCACTCTGCCCGACGGGAAGATATACATTTTCAAGTAACCACCTGCCAGTCATCTCAGGGTCTGCCAACTTACGACGTTATGCGGAGGCAGAATCCAGATTTTTTGGTGTCTGCTGGGGACACTGTGTACTACGATAAATTCGATGTACGATCAAAAGAAGAAGCTTACTGGTTGTATCAAAAGGACTATGGCACGCCCTATACCATAAATTACTTTGCCCAAATATCATCATATTTTATGAAAGATGATCACGACTATCGCTACAACGATGCCGACCCCCTATCGAATAGGGCTGTTAATACAATACGTATCGAGGGACCAAATGGTATCGACAGCGATCCCAACAGGTCAGATAAAACATGGCTGACTCATGAAGAGGGGATTGATGTTTTTAAACAGGCATTTCCACATAGCGACTTGCCGTATCGAACTTTTCGTTGGGGTAAAGGTGTACAGATTTGGTTGTTAGAGGGCCGTGATTATCGCTCCAAAAACCAAATGCCTGATGGTCCTAATAAAACAATCTGGGGAGAAAATCAGAAAACTTGGTTAAAAGAAACGCTGTTAGCTAGCGATGCAGATTTTCGAATTATTATAAGTCCCTCGCCCTTAATTGGTCCAGATAAACCCCATAAAATGGATAATCATGCTAATGAAAATGGGTTTATGGTTGAGGGAAGAGGATTTCTCGACTGGATGATTGATACAAAAATTGCTGAAAATACATTTTTGATATGTGGAGATAGGCATTGGCAATATCATTCCATATATAAGGATAAGGTGCATGAGTTTTGTAGTGGTCCTACAAGTCAATTTAAGGTTCAACATGTACCGAAACCCGAAAAGGGCATCATCAAGCAGCCCTATAATGGCCCCTCAGGTGGTTTTTTAGCGATAAAATATAAGGCTGATAAAAGCATTTCTTTTGAGCACTTTGGAGAGAGAGGTAACATTCAGAATAAAAAGACATTTTCTCGAAAATAGCAGCTAGTAGAATCTGTCCTTAAAATTGCTTGCATAAAATATTGCCTGATGGGTACTGATTCGAAATTTTACTAATTGCACTCTAAAACTGAATTAGCGATGACTCAGGCCCATGGAGTCAAAGTGGCGGAGTTAAGTATGCAGATGCAAAACTTGGTATACGATAACGCAAAATGGCATGTAATTTCGTCGGCTAAAATTTAGCGTCATCGTTTTTTATAGGTGATTTCGGCAGTCACCAAATAGTATTAAATCAGCTTCGGAAATGGTGGAGTCATCATCTATATGAAATAAGTAAAAGAGTGCAAAGCCCCAACCCGATCTAAAGTCAGGTATAGATTATTATGCTTGTTGGTGGTCATATCGCTATTGGTTCTTGCGATTAGGGCGCCTGATACTTCCTTTGTTTTTAATGCAGAAAATACCAGACCTGAACAACCAAATATTGTTCTGATCCTAGCCGATGACTTGGGATGGTCTGATATCGCCCCTTACGGTGGTGAGGTACAAACACCCAACTTACATCTTCTTGCTATGCAAGGACTTAGATTCACGCAATTTCATAATACAAGTAAGTGCGGCCCGTCTAGGGCCTCGTTACTTACTGGACTCTACGCGCAACAGGTGGGCATGAGCACCACAGCTGAAGCCTATCTCGAAAATTCGGTAACTCTCGCTGAGGTACTGAAATCCACCGGTTATAGAACGCTGATGGTTGGCAAATACAATGGATTGGATAACCCTTATGACCGTGGCTTTGATCGATATTTTGGCTTACGTGATGGTGCAAAAAACCACTTTAATCCGGGCCACCAGAGATTGGGAGAGGCTGCGCCGGCCCAAAAAAACCGGGTCGACGATATTGGTGTATCGACAGTGAATGCATGCAACCTTACACGCCACTGGCTGCAAACTTTTACAGTACTGACACATACACAGATAAAGCACTCGAGTATTTGGTTGAGTACAAGGATGAGCGTAAACCTTTTTTCCTTTATGTGTCCTATCAAGCCCCGCATGATCCCTTGCAAGCGTGGCCTGAAGACATAGCCAAATATCGAGGTCAATATAGCGAAGCGGGCTACAAAGCCATCGCTGTAAAGAGATACAACAAGCAAAAAATCATGGGCCTAATTGATGACTCATATCCACTACCGGAGCCAATTAATGATAACTGGGACCATTTATCCCCCGACGTAAAAGATATAGAAGACCAAAAAATGTCTGTGTATGCGGCGATGATCGACCGAATAGATCAAAATATTGGACGTTTAATTGAACAGCTATCGGAATCTGGAGAGCTGGACAACACGCTGATTTTATTTGCGTCCGACAATGGAAGCTCGGCAGCCGTTGTTGAGTTAGGGGATGGTGAAATAGGCGGGATGAGTCGGTGGGCATTACTTGGGCCGAATTGGGCCAATGTTAGCAATACACCCTTCAGATATTTTAAGGGCCATAGCTATCAAGGGGGGCATCAATACGCCACTAATTGTGCATTGGCCCGCTGTAATTCATGAGGGCGGGCGTATCACGGGTTTCGTTGGACACTTTATTGATGTCATGGCGACGATTGTTGATATCTCATCTGCAACTTATCCGAAGTCATATAATGGCCCAGCGATTCCTTATTATGAAGGGCAAAGTTTGTTGCCCTTATTCCGAGGTTATGACTCGGTCCGTGCCGATCCTCTCTTTTGGGAATGGCGAACAGGTAGAGCAGCTCGGAGTGGCAACTGGAAAATCGTCTCGTCAAATTCCGATGAGATCGGTAGCAACGGGGACTGGGAGCTTTATGACATGTCGGTTGATAAGACAGAGACTCATAATTTGGCTGATGAAATGCCCCATGTCATTAAACAGCTAGATTTGTTGTACAAAGATTGGTGGGCTGATCTACCAATGAAAAGTGCTGGAGGCTAGGAGCATCTGTTGGGCTATGGCGATGACAGTACCAAAGTTGCTGATAACACTAATTATGTCGATGCAGTGACAGAGTTGAATATACTGCTACATACAGGGTACGTCAGGAATATTATCGGCGATTAGTGAGTAAGTATTAAGTGAATCGCGACTCTATTTTGGCTGATAGTCAGCCAAATCTTGGGCTCGCATGCTTAGCTCTGCTGCTTTTAGTGCATGAGCCTGAGTCATAGCGAGTTCGGTTCCATTGGCACAATCAAGAATGAATTTTCCAAAAAACGGGAATCCGCTCCGACCTAGGCAATCTATTTCCTGCTCACCATCAGCATTAGCTATGAATAATTTTGATGCTGGTGCTTCACGCGCGATGTCAATATATTTTCTTATCTCAATAGTACCATTTGTACCAAGAACAAAAGTACGACCATCACCCCATGTCCTTAGACCCTCAGGTGAAAACCAGTCAACGCGAGTATAAAACGAAGCGCCATTAGAGCCGATCATCGATAACTCACCAAAATCCTGCAAGCCAGGACTATCTTGATGATATATGTTTTCTGCTCGGGCGAAATTTATAGTTGCATCAGAACAGTTCGCATAGGAGAGAAACTGCTCTACTTGATGAGAACCAATATCAGTCAAAATACCTCCATAGCAAGACTTGTCCATAAACCAACTTGGGCGAGTCTCTTGTGCTAAGCGATGGGGCGCAAGATTCACTACTTGGAGCACTTTACCAATAGCTCCTTCGCCAATTAAATCCCCAGCAATCCAGGCAGCATCGTTATGGAGTCGTTCGGCGTAATAAACCATATACTTTCGGCCCGTAGCCAAAATTACCTTTCTCACTTCTTCTAACTGTCTTAGCGATGTAAATGGAGATTTGTCAGTAAAGTAATGTTTACCTGACTTCATGACCTGGCAGCCTATAGCGGCCCGTTGATTAGGGACTGCTGCAGAAGTAACTAATTGGACTAATGGGTCTTGTAGAATCTCATCGAAACTTTTAGCTACCTGAACTAACGGGAATTTCAAACAAAATCTTGCGACGCGCTCAGGATCGGGATCATAGACCCACTTTAAAGTAGCGCCTGCATCTCTCAGCCCATTGCATTGACCAATAATATGACCATGATCAAGAAATGCCGCCGCATACTGAAATTCACCACGGCCTATGACAGGTGCTACTTTTGAGCTAGGTGCATAGTTTGCTCCATCTTTAATGGATCCCATTTTTATTCTACACCAACCCTAATTTAACGGCAGTTGAATAAGTTAAGCTCACCATCACCACTAAAATACAAAGTCCCATGCAGACATTATAAAAAAACGCTTTACCACCTACCGGTGTATCTGCCTGCAAGTAATCGCTGCGATTATTCAGGATTAACCAGCCGACATAGGCTATTGGCAATAGGGCCCCGCATATTGCGGCAACAGGTATTACTACGTATGCGCCTATGGTTGACCAGACAAAGACTCCAAGAACCGCTGGTGTTGGTATGAGTAGTGCTAATCTATAGTTACGTGAGTCATGGCTCCACCCAAAAATAGCAGCGGCGGCGGCACCACAACATAGCATATGCATCACAAGTGACCCAATAACCATGCCAAGCACACCGCAAAAGAATATTAGTTTACCGGTAATTTCACCAAGCCCAGCACTGACAAACATTTCTCCTACTTTTCGTGGCTCAAGTTTGCCCGCGATTTCCAAACCTGTGTCATGAAGTGCACTGGCGGCGGCAATAGAAATCAAACTAGTAATGACAATGTAGGGAAGCACAAGGCCAAGCACAATGTCGAACTGAGCTAATTCTCGATGCTCCCGACCCCACTGCCGATCAAGTAATGTATAGCCATAGACAAATGTCATATTTATGCCTATAGCAGTACCCAAAGCTGCCATGATAATAGTTATGCCTCCAACATCAGAGGGTACAGATCTTGGAATATAGCCTGCTAATACGGAGGACCATTCGATCTGACCATTTGTCGCAGCAGAAAGTACAACCCATAAGAAGCTGACAATAATCATGCCGCTGAGAATTTTTATAAGATTTTCAAAGAGTGCCACATACCGTCCACCCCTACCGTAATTCCAAGCCATGTAAGCGCAAGACATCCAAATTAATATACCTAACAAAAGCAGGTACATATCGCGCAGCAAACCACCTTTCTCTATTAGACTAAAGCTAGTACTTACAGCAATGATTTCCTCAAGCATTCCTGCGCCTAGAGGATAATGAGAAAACCCCCAAATAACACTCGATAACAAGGCTGCCCACGCCCAAGCCCAAGCTAACCCAGGATGAACATGGTTACGCATGGCCTGATAAGGTTTTTGGCCTGTACTTAAGGTTTGATGAGATAATGCGAATAGCATGATGCACCCTATAAGCATAGCCAACGGCTGTAACCACAGTAGCTCATAGCCATAAACAGCTCCAATCATCACAGAAGTTACTAGACTACCGCCTCCAATAGTCATCGCTCCCTGTAACCACCCAGGACCACTTAGCCGAAGATAAATTGGGAGGCGCAACAATAGAGGTCTTATTGCCGCAGCTTTTAGTAAACGTGACTCATTCATCGAAATGACGCCTCCATATCAATATTAACTTCTGCTTCGGAAGCCGCTCGCAATTGACTTTGAGATCGGCGCTCATTTAGGGTCTTATGAAATCGTGCGCTGTCCAACGGCATCTGAATCTGCTCACGATCCCATGCTGACAGGAGAATAGCATTTGCAATGGCCAATGCTTTTAAACCTTCCTCTGCGGGCCCTATCAAGCTTTCGTTAGACGATATAGCGTTAATAAAATTCTGAAGAATGGTGGCGTGCTGATTAATGGGAGAGCGAACCGATAAGTCTGTAATGCAAACTTCTGGTTGTCCAAACATCTCTGAGGTTGTCTGACTAAACTGCGAGGTTGAGGGGCGATTCTCAAAATGTAGCAGCTTCTCTCCGTCATAGCTAATCATCCCTCGATCACCGATAATGTCAAACCGATTGACCCCCGGAGATTCCCCAGTTGAGCCGATAAAAGATCCAGTAGCGCCATTTTCATACTCAAAAAAAGCAGTAGCCTCGTCTTCCACCTCGATATTATGATACTTGCCAAATCCACAAAAACCTTGAATTGACCTCGGCATCCCACAAATCCATTGCAATATATCAAGGTTATGAATGCACTGATTAACCAACAAACCTCCGCCTTCACCCGCCCAAGTCGCGCGCCAATTGCTGGTCTGAAAGTAGATTTCTGGTCTGAACCAATTGGTCATAGTCCAGTTTATTCTTTGTAAAGAGCCAAGGAGATTCTCATCCACCTTTTTTTTCATCGCGACAAAAACGGGATCTGTTCGTTGATTTAACATTAGACCGAAGACTTGCTTAGGCTGAACCAACTCAAGCATTTGCTCACCCTCAGCAACAGATAGACCTATAGGCTTTTCCATTAGAACATGTAAGCCTCGGCTAAGTGCATAGCAGCCAATTTCAAGATGAGAGTACGTGGGCGTGGCTACGATAACTGCATCGCATACCTGTTTGTCGATTAATTCTTTATAGTTTGAATACTGTGGGATATTGAATTGTTCAGCTAAGGAGCACGAGCCACGCGCGCTTACCGCTGTAATAATGCCCCCTTGAATAACGCCGGATAAGATATTATTGGCATGTTGTAAGCCAATATTACCAACGCCAATAATCCCAAGACGCACGGTCATAAGATACGCTCGGTTAACAAACTAATTGTTGATCTGCCTGATGTGTTTAGCATTCCTGGCCTCATTACGGTATCAAATTAATTAACCACTCAGCGGGGTGTGACTACATGGACAAATTCCACCCATCTTGAAACTCACATTGCCAAAGCGGTATGCTTCTCACCAGTATTTTCATTAATTAGCAGAAGATCTGTAAATGTACCCCCCACGTCTACGCCCAGCCTGTAGCTCATTTTTGTCTCAGAAATATGGCTGTAGTTAAATAAGTTATTATTTCCTCTATTCTTCTACCGCTCTTCACTACTGTTTAAGTAAATGACCCCTTAGCCAAGTCTTCGATCTTCCTCCTGATAAAGCGCCGGTTAAGTCCTGTGCAATATCGGACGCCTGCAATAAAAGCGTCAGATCAATGCCCGTATCAAAACCCATCTGCTCTAACATCATAACAACATCTTCAGTGGCAACATTCCCTGTTGCTCCAGGTGCAAATGGGCAACCGCCTAATCCAGCAATTGAAGTATCAAAACGCCTTATACCAGACTCCACAGCTGCGTAAACATTAGCTAGCCCCATCGCTCTAGTATCGTGAAAATGACAGCCTAACTGCTCGGCACCATGACTTTGGACCAATGTCGCCGTCATATCGCGCACCTGCTGAGGATGAGCTGCACCAATGGTGTCTGCTAGCACAACTTGATTCGCTCCGGCCTGGAGGAATTTTGCCACTATAGCTTGAACAACGGCCGGATCGCTTGGCCCATCAAATGGACACTCAAACGCTACTGCAACAGTAGCAATGACCTCTATTCCATCGAGTTTGGCCAAGCGGAGGATATTAAGGGTGACTTCCTCAGCGTCAGCCATAGACATAGATGCATTTTTTTGTGCCATTCCATTACTAGCATAAAGAACCATGGCAACAGTTTTAGCCCCGGCGTCTCGGGCGAATTCATAGCCCTTCATGTTGGGAATCAACGAAACACATGGAGTGATAAAATCAGGCTCACTAGCTAATGCCCTTAATACCTTATCGGTATCAGCCATAGCAGGCACAGCATTAGGCGAAACAAAACTACCTACCTCAATTTTTGGCACATAGGCCTTGGCTATAGCTTTCACTAACTGAACCCGCTGCTCAACTGTAAGTATTTTAGGTTGATTCTGAAGCCCATCTCGAGGCCCAACATCAGTGATCACTATATCGTTTGACATCACTTTATAAATCCCTGTTTTTTTAATCCCGCAATTTTTTCCGCACTAAACCCTAGCAAATCCGTCATCACCTCGTCGGTATGTTGCCCCAAAGTAGGCGCTGGTGTAAACATTTCATCATCAGTCCTTGACAGTTTAATGGGGTTTCCCGGACCTTTGGTTTTACTACCATCAGGGTGCTTTAGATCAACAATCATGTTGCGATGAAGAACCTGCTCATCTGATAGCGCCTGACTCAGGCTATTAACGGGAGCGCAAGGTACCCTCTTAGACTCAAGCTTCGTTAGCCAATACCGGCAAGTATTAGTACTCAGAAAATCATTTAGGGTGCTGTTTATCATATCTCTGTCTTCCCAACGACCAGGCTGAGTGTCGTACTTACTATTATCAAAAGCTGGGCAGCCCACCACCTCTTTCAGATATTGCCAAAAATTATCCGTAAGAACGGCGATGACGATGCTACCATCGGAACAACTAAAGGTATTGTAAGGCACATGGACGAAATGACTGTTACCAATGGGATATGGATCTTCTCCTGAGAGAAAATACATCGTCGCCATGTAGTTGAGCATCGAAATTTGGCAATCAAGCATAGAAATATCCACATGCTGACCAACGCCACTGCGCTCGCGTTCATAAAGTGCCGCCAAAATTCCCATAACGCCAAACATACCACCCCCGAGATCGCCGATAGGTATGCCCGCTCGCATCGGATATGTGGCATCGGCGCCAGTGATGGACATGCCTCCACCCATGGCTTGCGCCACTTGATCAAAAGCAGGCCGTTTACTCCCTGGACCGTCAGATCCGAAACCTGAAACGGTGCAGGTGATAATTCGAGAATTGACTTTATAGAGAGATTTATAGTCAATCCCTAAGCGCTCAGGCACCCCCGCGCCAAAATTGCTAATTACAATATCTGCTTTGGCGACCAAGTCCTTAAAAACTTCGAGTCCTTGCTCAGTTTTAAGATTAATCAAAACACTCTTTTTATTTCGATTTAAAGTGAGGTAGTAAGCGCCCATTCCATTCAACGAATTATTAAGATCCGTCGCCAAGAGCTTGCGTGTTCCCTCTCCCTGCAATGGTTCGATTTTAATCGTTTCAGCACCAAGATCAGCCAGGATCATTCCGCCATAGGGGCCGGACAACATATGGGTTAAATCAAGTATCCTTAAGCCCGTTAGTGGCTGAGTCATTCGCCAACCTCATCTCGAATTAATTCTGTTAGCTCATAATGCGTCTGCATGTATCCTCCAGCACTGGCCTTCAATAAAATATAATCTTCATCTGCCGTACACCAAACATCGTAGGGAGGATGTTCCCCAACGGGATCTGCTCGTTGATTTAACATTAGACCGAAGACTTGCTTAGACTGAACCAACTCAAGCATTCTCTCACCCTCAGCAACAGATAGGCCTATCGGCTTTTCCATCAGTACACGTAAGCCTCGGCTAAGTGCATAGCAGCCAATTTTAAGATGAGAACATGTGGGCGTGGCTACGATAGCTGCATCGCATACCTGTTTGTCGATTAATTCTTTATAGTTTGAATACTGTGGGATATTGAATTGTTCAGCCAAGGAGCACGAGCCACGCGCGCTTACCGCTGTAATAATGCCCCCTTGAATAACGCCGGATAAGATATTATTGGCGTGTTGTAAGCCAATATTACCAACGCCAATAATCCCAAGACGCACGGTCATAAGTTACGCTCGGTTAACCAACTATTTGTTGATCTGCCTGATGTGTTTCGCATTCCTGGCCTCATTACGGTATCAAATTAATTAACCACTCAGCGGGGTGTGACTACATGGACAAATTCCACCCATCTTGAAACTCACGTTGCCAAAATCGGTTCGCGTCTGCTCCTTTAACCCTGCCATTACTCGAATCACAATAAATATCTTCACCAACGCGATAAGCGATATTACCTAAGTGACAGAGTAGTGTGCTTGAATGTCCATCGGCTATAGGCGAGTGTTGCTGTTTTGCTACACCCCTAATCGATTCGAGAAAATTATTGACATGTGCCTCTGTCAAGGCACCTGCACCAACAAGATCATTGGTATTCACAGCACGGTTCTGCGCCTTTCTTTCGCGCAGTAAGGTTCCATCAGTACTGTAAATTTCATAACCAGAACGATCAACAATAGCATGTCCGTTTGTGCCGAGTAGGAGCGTGCCTCTCCCACGACCAAAACGATTTACTTTGTTACAGCTGTTGCCGACCCATTCTATGGTTTTATCACCCGGAAAATCATAACGTACTTCCATGGTGTCATACATTTCCCAATCATCGGTTGTATGAAAGTTTCGACCTGCGGTTACAGAGACTTTTTCTGGAAAATCTAACCCCATAGCCCAGCGTGCAATGTCAAGTTCATGAGCGGCATTGTTACATATTTCGCCAGTGCCCCAATGCCAAAACCAATGCCAATTATAATGGACATAAATGTCTTTATACGGGCGCCGGGGTGCCGGCCCTTGCCAAAGATTCCAGTCTAACCAACTGGGGGGTGATGCCAAATTACCATTTCCGATTGAACCACGGTCGTTTCCGTACCAAGTCTCCGCTCTATAAATATTTCCCAGTAAACCTTCCTCAATAAGCATCATGAGTTCAATACTTTCTACTGATGAACGTTGTTGATTACCCATCTGGACGATTTTTTTATATTTATTTTGCGCGGCAATGAAGATTTCACCCTCATGTGGATTATGGCTTAAAGGTTTTTCAACATAGACATGCTTGCCCGCCTCTAATGCCATAACACCTGCAGTTGCATGCCAGTGGTCAGGAGCTGCTATTACGAGAGCATCTAGGGTAGGGTCCTCCAAAATTCTGCGGATGTCTTTATCAGATTTTGGGGGCTCAAAGCCCGCTCTGATAATGGCATTGTGCGTTTTCTCAAGGACGCGACTGTCAACATCACAGTTATGAGTGAGATTTACCCCCTGCATTTTTGCAAATGAGCCGAGTAAACCCATTCCGCGGCTTTTCGTTCCCATAAAACCAACATTGATTCGGTCATTTGCGCCTAGGATACGAGCATAGCTGCTAGCTGAAAATGCAAGTGCACCAAATGTGGCAGCGGAAAGGCCAATAAATTTTCTACGTTCCATTGTCATATCGATGCTCCTTATTCAACGTTAAGTCTCTAATTTTAATCGAACGGAATGATACTAAATCACCATGATCCTGAAGCAGAATCGGTCCTTTTTCCCACTCTCCAAAATTTGGCCATTTAGCGTATTTGCTATAAGCAACAAGCGCTCTAAACATTTGCGTTCCACGGTAATATTTAACGACGAGAATATTGTTTAACCAATGCTCAACATAGTCCCCCTGAACAACTATGCGCGCTCGATTCCATTGTCCTGGTGGGTGGACCCGTTTAAGAGAGCTTTGCGGCTCACTTTGATTAACCGCAGTGATTAAGTCGTAAAGTGACCCAATAGTTCGATTTCCGGAAACCCCTCTTTTTGCATCTGGATGAAGGTCATCATCTAGAATTTGAAACTCCAAGCCGATTGCGGAGCCGTTCCCTTTTAATAGATCCGGATCAACGAAGTATTTGATTCCACTATTGGCCCCTGGTGTAAATCTAAAATCCAACTCTAGTTCGAAGCTACTAAATTGGCTAATGGTAATAATGTCACCACCATTGCGCGCTTCTGCGCCCCCCGATGACAAAACGCTAAGTACACCGTTCTTTATATTCCAACCTTTCTCAGGAAACCCATCTTTCTTTGCGCTCTTCCAGCCAACAGTAGTCTGACCATCCCAAAGAAGCTCCCAACCTTCTTTAATTTCACGCGGTGTGAGTCGATTTCTTAAATAACTAAATTGATCGATGTCATTATTTTCAGGCGTTTTAAAACTATCTAGGCCATCTGTTTTAATACGAATATTTTTCCAACGAACTTGTAATCCTTCTTTACTTAAATCATTGCTAATTGATGGTACTTTAAGTCTTATGAAGCCCCGTAAAGTCATGTCATCGATTAAATTTGCTGCTGGAATGCCGTTGACCCACGATCGTATCGACGTTCCAATGACCTCAATTCTCATGTGGTTCCATGCTGACGGACTGAAGGCGGAGCGAGCCCGAGAATTACGCGATAGGTTATAAAGCCAGCTTCTGCGTCTTTCGTCATAGATTCCTCCGCTCCAGCGACGAGAACTACTATCAATCTCAAGTTGATATCCATACATGTGCTCATCACCGTCTCGGCTTTGACTTCGAAACTGCACACCAGAATTCAGGCCGGGATCAACCCTAACGTCAAGTTCTAGAATAAAATCACCGTATGTTTCTTGTGTAGTCAGGAAGCTATTGCCATATCCAGTTTTTGCGGTTCCAACAATCACGCCATTTTCTACGTGATACTGGCCGTCACTGCCAAGATGGCGCCAGCCATCGAGAGAGGATCCGTCAAAGAGGTTTTTCCACTCTGAATTAGAATTTTTACGATAAGGGTTTCCATCTAAAGTGCATGAAGATAGCAGAAATATAGGTAGCAAAAAATAAATTAGGCGTCGGGGTATATTCTTATACATAACATTCTTGTTCCATAGAGCGCATTATTGTCATGTCAGAAGTTTGTAATAATATGATACCGGTGTCAATAATTAAATAGACTATATCCCCTTATGATAAAAAAGAAAGTTGGAGTGGGGCATTTATTGCTAAAGATCTGTATTTTTCGTAGCTAAAATCGGTTATAGTGACGGCGTCGAGTCTGCGCATCATCTAAGAGTAAAAGCGCAACTAGACCGCTTCCTCGACCGCCTTGTGTTAAAAATAGTCAGGTTGAATTTTAATTTTCTATCGTTGGGACTAACTGAAAATGGAGTCCGTGAAATACAATATCATCAAAGGATCGATTGTTGATAAAAAGCCCACAATCAGTGATGTGGCGCGCCTCGCTGGAGTATCAAAAAAAACTGTTTCCCGTGTAATAAATAACGAGCCCAATGTCGGCGCCAAAACACTCAGTAAAGTCAAAAAAGTGATTGAAGGTCTGAATTACTCTCCGAACCCTCAGGCAAGAGGATTAGCGTTTAGTCGCTCTTTCTTATTGGCAATGATCTATGATAACCCCAATGCATCGTTCATTATGGAGGCAATGTACGGCGCACTGAGTCAGTGTCGTCCTAATGGTTATGAGCTAGTTGTTCATCCCTGTGATGCAACGCAGGCGAATCTCCATGATGATATTATTAGCTTCATCATGCGCACCAAAATCGACGGAGTTATCTTGCTGCCTCCACTCTCCGAATCTAATGACTTAATTATTAAGCTGAAAGCTATTAAGTGTAATTATGTACGGCTATTGTCGGTTGTGTCTGATGATATCGCACATATGGTCCACTTCAATGATCATGTGGCGGTTAAAGATATTGCAGAACATTTAATAGCCCTAGGTCATACAGAAATTGGTTTCATTAAAGGACCCGAAAACTCTATATCTGCCGCTGAACGCCATGTTACCTTTCGTGATGCGCTTGAAAAAAATGCAGTTCATCTTGGGCCCAACCGCATTGCGTTTGGAGCCAATACTTTTCAGTCAGGTGTTGATTGTGCTGTGCAATTATTAAAGTCAGAGAATCCTCCTACCGCTATTTTTGCGAGTAATGATGAGATGGCTATTGGTGTGATGGTTACGGCCCAGAAAATGGGAATTAGTATACCCAGAGATTTAACAATTGTCGGGTTTGATGATACGCCACAGGCTTCAAAAGTTTGGCCTGCATTAACCACTGTGAATCTGCAGGTGAAAGAGATGGGTAAGCTTGCAACACAGAAATTACTCGCCTTATGTAGTAATAATATTGAGCTCGCCAAAAAAATTAACTCTGAGCTAGTTCCTACGGTAGTGCGACGGGATACAACAGCGCCGCCGCTAATACTCGGCGGATAGGAAAGCTAACTTTCCGGCATTTGACAATGTAAAATGACACCGGTATCGTAAACTTTATGTTACTTAACCTAATTTCTCCGCGATTGAGATAGAGACCCCTAGAATGGCACACCCCATTAACAACCATCCCGATAGGCTATTACCCGGTGATCCTAATACTCGCTCAATAGCTCGAAGACTGTATTCTGAAGTTAAAGATCTACCTATTATCAGCCCTCATGGACATTGTGACCCCTCGTGGTTTGCCGAAAACAACAGTTTTACGGACCCCACTCAGTTGCTAATAGCTCCAGACCATTATTTATTGCGGATGCTATACAGTCAGGGAATTCGTCTCTCTGAATTGGGGATTAGATTCAAAAATAATAGCAAAGATGAGGAAAAGACCAACGATCCACGTAGTGCCTGGAGGTTATTCGCCAAGAACTACTATCTTTTTCGTGGGACTCCTTCTGCATTATGGCTAAATCAGACATTTGCTGATTTTTTTAAGCAGTCTAATGAGCTCGATGAGACTACGGCGGATGACTATTTTGATAGTATTTCAGAGCAACTCCAAAAAGAAGAATCTCGTCCCCGCCAAATTTTCGATCGATTTAATATCGAGTTTTTATCGACCACTGAATCCGCTGTCGATAACTTAAAGTATCATCAGATACTCAAAGACAGTGATTGGAATGGGAGGGTCGTTACAACTTACCGACCAGACTCTGTTATTGATCCAGAGTACCCAGATTTCATTAAGTCACTAGGGCTACTTGGGGAAATGACAGGCCAAGATACTTATTCATGGCAAGGTTATTTGCAGGCACACAGAAACCGGCGCGCTGACTTCATTGCCATGGGCGCCACCAGCAGCGACCACGGCCACCCCACGCCAAGAACTGCCAATCTTTCAACGGCTAACTGTGAAAGGCTATTTAACCGCATCGTTGCGGGTAAAGGCAATCAAGAAGACGCCGAATTATTTAGAGCACAGATGCTAACTGAGATGGCGAGAATGAGCCTTGATGATAGATTAGTTATGCAAATTCATGCTGGCTCTTATCGCAACCATAATGAATGGATGTTTCAGAATTATGGCAGCGACAAAGGAGCAGATATACCCATGCAAATGGAGTATACGACTGCGCTAAAACCCTTATTGGACTGTTTTGGGAATAATCCTGATCTCAACCTCATACTCTTTACCCTTGATGAAACCAGTTATTCGCGCGAACTGGCTCCACTCGCCGGGCACTATCCCTGTCTGCGACTGGGCCCTGCATGGTGGTTTAATGATAGCCCCGAAGGCATTATGAGGTTCCGCGAACAGACCACGGAAACTTCAGGATTTTATAATACTGTCGGTTTTAATGACGATACGCGAGCATTACTGAGTATTCCTGCCAGGCATGATATGTCTCGCCGCGTCGATTGCGCTTATTTGGCACGCCTAGTGTGCCAACATCGATTGTCAGAGTACGATGCCGTGCAGACTGCGAAAGATTTAGCCTACAACCTACCTAAAAAAGCCTATCGAATTGGCGATGACACGTAACTAAAGGCGTCTTGATGTCTGTGTATTCAATTTTAACTTTTACAGATTAAAAACCTAGCGACCAAAAAAGGTAAACCATGTTTTATAAACTTCAATATACACTGGCTTTTGTTGTCTTCTTACTAATGGTCGCTGGGTGTTCAGATTCGTCAACGGACAACAAACAGACGATCACCGTCGATAGAGATCCCAACTATCGTGGCTCATGGGCCCAGGTCCCGGTTATTTTGTCGCGTATCAAGGCTCCCAGCTTTTCAAATCGGACATTGATTATTACCGATATGCCCTACAATGCGATAGCCGATGGCTCAACTGATGCGCGACAGGCCATTCAAAACGCTATTATTGATGTGTCTCGTTTTGGTGGAGGAACAGTTAGCATCCCCAGAGGTGAGTATTATGTTGATGGACCTCTGACGTTAGAGAACAATGTCAATTTACATTTGCAGGAAGGATCAGAATTACTCTTCAGTAGTAATTATGGTAGCTACCTACCTCAGGTACTTAGTCGCTATGAGGGAACCGATGTTTATAACTTTTCGCCTCTTATCTATGCTTACCAAAAGAAAAATATTGCAATCACTGGTAAAGGGACCCTTAACGGACAGGCAGAGAACAGCTGGTCAACTTGGGTAGATAAAGCATCCCAAGAGGACCTTAAGCGCGTGCCTGGTTCTGTGAAAGGCGAATGGGAGAAGGTTGTTCGGGATATGAATAACGATAATGTACCCTTATTTAAACGTAGGTTTGACCGGGCTGGAAACCTGCGAACTGCGTTCATACTTTTTTATGATAGTGAGAACATACTCTTAGAAGGAGTGAATATTATTGATTCCCCGTTTTGGGTAAATCATTTTTACATGTCTAAAAATATAACCGTACGAAATATGACGATGAATTCGCTCAACAAAAATAACGACGGTATCGATATTGAATCCAGTCAGGATGTGTATATCCATAATGTTGATTTTGCGACGGGTGACGATTGTATATCAATTAAGTCGGGGCGCGATTTGGAAGGGCTGCAAAAGATGATTCCAAGCAAAAATATTGTTGTACAAAATGTACGTTTTCTGGCTGACGATACAATTGCACTAGGAAGCGAGGCATCTGGTGGAGTTCGCAATATATTTATCGAAAATTCAGAGGGAACGGGTTTGCGAAAGGGATTCTATTTCAAGGCGAACAAAAATAGGGGTAGTCATTTTGAACATATTAGGATGCGCAATCTGACCTATGGTGATCTTGCAGATGTTCCCGAAAACCGCCGTAAATTATCAATGATTGAAGTGACAACAAATTACGATAGCACCGGGGTAAAATATAATCGCGATCCAGAATTTAAAGATATCCGGCTTGAGAACTTCATTGGTGGTACCTCCATCAATCCTATGATCTTAGAGGGAACCGATAAAATACCTTTAAAAGACTTTGTGTTCGATAACGTACATTTGAGCGCAGGGGAAAACCCCAATGCATTTAAGTTTGTGGATTTTGATACGATGTATTTCCGCAATGTGACTGTCGATAATTCCCCATTGGAGGCACTTGTTGATGGAGGGAAGAACTCTACCCTTATTCCACAATTGACCAATACCCCCCCTGATGTGTATGCCGGAGAGGAGAAGATACTAAGTCTATCCCATGGAAATAGCATAAGTTTTTCAGGGGATGTATTGGATGCAGAGAATGACCCAATGACTTTCCAGTGGGAGGCTGTGCCTGCTGATGCAGAAGCCGTCTCCATGGGAGAAGATGCAGATGGAAAAAATGTCAATTACCCGTTTGGCGATGCCAGCACTGTGCGCTTTTCAAATTCAACCGCTCTGGCAACAGAGATAACATTTGAAAAGCCCGGAACTTATAGGTTACGTCTCAACGTCAACGATGGGCAGGCTACGGGATACCACACTGTGTTTATTGAAGTAAGGCTATAATAACGATGTTCGCAGAGCTTCTTTGGCAAGAGTGTCTGAGGCCATAAATATGTCAGATAAAACCCGGCCCAGCATCGCCTTTATTGGTGAGTGTATGGTCGAAATAAGACATGATTTAAGCGATCAGGCATTCGCGGGCGATACTTTAAATACGGCTGTTTATTTATCTAGACTCCTGCCGGCTGGCGAATATCTGATTCATTATATTACAGCACTGGGTGTTGACCCTTTAAGTGTCTCGATGATTCGATATTTTGTTGAGGAGGGGATTGAATCTGACAAAATTCGGCGATTTAGTGATAAAAAGCCGGGATCATATCGCATTGAGGTCGATGCAAATGGAGAGCGGTCGTTCCAATATTGGCGGGAACAATCCGCCGCTCGATATCTGTTAACTGGGGACGCGTACGATAAAGAGCTTGCATCTCTGGCTGACATTGATTACCTCTATCTCTCAGGTATATCTCTAGCTATTTTACCCCGTCATGACCGACAAAAACTTATTGACGGACTGCTCAGGGCAAAGGAGCGGGGCAGTAAAATCTGCTTTGACAGTAATTATCGCCATAAGCTTTGGGCGAGTACCGATGAGGCTCAGCTGTGGTATCGAAAAATTTTACAAATTACCGATATTGCCTTCCTAACTTTCGATGATGAATGCCAATTATGGGGTGACTCTAGTCCCGAGGATGTATTTGCTAGATGCCGTTTTTATGGGATACCAGAAGTGGTACTTAAACGTGGCGAAGAGTCCTGTCTTATTGAAACCAATGACAAAAAGTATGCGGTCAAAGCGATTAGCATTCCTTCTGAAAAAGTTATAGATACCACTGCGGCAGGGGATTCTTTCAATGCTGGCTATCTAGCTAGTCGACTCCAAGGAGAGGTGCTTCCGGCGGAATGTGCCGCATTGGGCCATTGCCTAGCTAGTGAGGTTATCCAACATCGCGGGGCTATTATTCCCCGAAAATTAGTTGAGGGACTGTTCAAAAGTGGGTGAAGCAGCGCGAAACCAGCGCTTTGAAAGACCATAAAAATCGCCTTGCAACTTAAATTTTCTATAACGTTGAATCTATTTCCTTTATTGAATTGGAATTATTTAAGCCAAAAAAAATATATACAGTCACTTATGATAATGGCGCGCTCAAGTAATATGGAGTAAACATCAAAGTGTCGCATCACATGCTATCCAAAACAAATTAGGTAGAGTTAATAATCGGGGTTGGTCTGACATTTCCTGGAAAATCTGGATGTACTTAATAAGTGAGCCAGAAATTTGTGTAATAAAATCTGCTGCCAGCCAACGTTACAAAATTTGCGAGTGCGATTTGCCTAACATCTTGAAAATAATAGGATTCACAGTGATAAGCGATGTGCCTAATTAGTGGACTGATTTACAAACCAGTTACAAACCTACTAATAGTGCTAGTAACCTATTGTTTTTATTGCACTAAATCTAGCCCCACTATTGAGTGGGA
>Ga0307488_10000352_pt1 | contig 36966 bp, 29 predicted proteins | sample SB02metaG_FD_202248 | JGI IMG/M metagenome (GOLD analysis project Ga0307488, IMG submission 202248) | Sea-ice brine microbial communities from Beaufort Sea near Barrow, Alaska, United States - SB 0.2 | ecosystem: Environmental > Aquatic > Marine > Coastal | place: USA: Alaska | collected... | reverse complement strand
TGTCCCCAGCATGAAAGATCGGCAGATACCATGGCGTTACACCTTTTTTAACCCTCTCACCGTAACGCTTAATGATGGAGAGCTTGGACTGTTCCTTGGCAAACCTGAATATAAGATATCAACAAACAAATTCGTAGATAAGTTCCAGAATGGAGAACTTCCTACAGACGTGCTAGAAGCATTACCTCCAGCGGTAAAAGACATGATACAGTCTGGTGCAAAGCATATCCCACTTGATCCAAGTCGAGTACGAGTTTTCCACTATAAGAAGGATGACTGGAAGCAGTGGGCAGCACCCATGATTTATGCTATCTTAGATGACATCGTAATGCTGGAGAAAATGAGATTAGCTGATATGTCTGCATTAGACGGTGCTATATCAAATATTAGACTATGGACATTAGGTAGTCTAGATCATAAAATATTACCTAATAAAGCAGCCATTAATAAGTTACGTGATATCTTAGCTAGTAACTCTGGTGGCGGAACCATGGAACTCGTTTGGGGTCCAGAGTTGAGTTTTCAAGAGTCCAGCAGTGACGTCTACAAGTTCTTGGGTTCAGAAAAATACTCTGCTGTCTTGAACAGTATCTACGCAGGACTTGGGGTACCACCAACGCTTACTGGAATGGCTAGTAATGGCGGTGGCTTTACAAACAATTTCATCTCCCTCAAGACCTTAGTGGAGCGACTACAGTATGGTCGCAATATGCTAGTCAAGTTCTGGGAGCAGGAATTTGAGATGGTTCGTCAAGCCATGGGCTTTCGACATCGACCTCATATTCATTTTGATACAATGTCTCTCTCCGATGATGACGCACAGAAACAACTGCTGATTCAACTCGCTGACCGAGATATCATCTCCCATGAGACTCTTCTTGAGCGATTTGGAGAAACCCCAGAGATTGAAGAGATTCGTGTTAAACATGAGGAGAAAGAACGAGTGGCAGATAAAACCCCTCCACGTGCTAGTCCATATCATAATGCTAATCATATGCAGGAATTGGAGAAGATAGCATTGCAGGGTGGTAAAGTGGTGACTAGCGACGTAGGCATAAAGTCTACTGTTCCTAATGCACGACAAATGCCACCAGCAGCAGCACCTAAAGCTGCACCGGGATCAGACCCAAATCAGCAGGCAAAAAAGCCAGCTAATCCTAATGGTCGTCCAAAGCTCCAGAGAGACACAAAACCTCGTAAAGAAAGGGTTGCAAAACCCAAGACTAAGCCGGGTGTTGCAGAACTCATTATGTGGTCAGAAGCCGCTTGGAATGATACCTCAGAGATAATGGGTAAAGTATTTCTGGCTACAAAATCTAAAAAGAATCTTCGTCAGCTAACCAGAGTGGAAGCTAAGCAGTTAGAGCAATTAAAACTAGACGTGTTTACTAACTTGGATATATTGAGCGAAGTTGACGACAAAGCTGTAGCTAATATCCTTAATAATCAACAAAAAACACCTATAAGTTTTAAGAATATGCTAGAAGCCAAGAGTATATCACCAAGTACCATGTCAGTAGACAACTATCGACGAGGCGTAATTGGTCTTTATATCGAAGAAAAATTGGCCTAATTAACACTCTCTAATACGAATAGTGTATTTATTTATGAGAGGTAATTAAACTGTATGAATGTATATAAACAAGAAATTTTAGACGGTGTTGGAGAAGCTGTTAAAGCAACTGCTTCTGTGGCTTACTGTACGCAAGCATCCGTAACTACGCACGAGGGAACATCGGCTATAATCGACAAGATTGTCGCAGCTAATGCTAACCCAAAACAAGTAGACTTGTATTATATTAAATCAGTTTTAGTCTCAACTGGATGGAATAAGAATGACGACGTTTTTGGCCCAGACATTACATTTGCAGCTAGAAACTCTCCAGAAGACAAACAATTCAACTTCATGCACAATGAAAATGATATTATCGGTCATATTACTGGTAGTTACGTTGTTGATCACGAGGGTAATAAAGTAGACTCAGACGAGGCTCCCCAACAATTCGACATCATCACAGAGGCGGTACTCTATAATAGTTGGACTAATCCTGAAAACAGGGAACGCATGTCTAACATAATCGCCGAAATCGAACAAGGAAAGTGGTTTGTTTCAATGGAATGCCTTTTTGCTGGATTTGATTACGCTGTAATCTCTCCAGAAGGAAAGCATACTACCGTCGCCAGAAACGAAGAGTCTGCTTTCTTGACTAAGCACTTACGTGCTTACGGCGGTACTGGTGAGTACGAAAAGTATAAAGTAGGACGATCTTTGCGAGATATTTCATTCTCCGGCAAGGGACTGGTTAATAAACCAGCTAATCCAAGAAGTTATATTATTGACTCATCAGATGAGCAGATCAGAGACGACCACAATGATCATAGTCTATCATACCCAGAAGGAGATATGAAAATGTCCGACGAACTAAAAGAAGTAGCAGAAGAGCTTGTTGTAGCTTCAGAAGCCGTTGCGGCTGAAGAAACTGTAGCAGTTCAACCTGATGCACCTGCACCAAAACCTGCACCTAAAAAAGAAAAGAAGCCTGCACCAAAGCCAGAAGTTGAAGAGGAAGTCAAAGATGATTCCGAAGCAACTGAAGAGGTAGCTGTAGAGGCTCCAGTAGAACCAGAAGCAACAGATGAAGTTGTTGCTGACGCAGTTGTTGCCGATTGCTGTGAGTCAAAAGACTGCACATGCGACGAAACAAAAGCAGAAGACGAAACGGTTGTTGCTTTAGAAGCTAAAGTTGCCGAACTAACCGAAGCACTGGAAGCTGCAAAGCTTACAATCGCTGGTTATGTTGAAGCAGCAGAAGCCGCCGAAGCAGCAGCAAAGATGGAAGAAAAGAAAGCTGCACTTGCTGAAGCAGGAGTAGAAGGCGAAGAAGCAGAAGCTCTCCTCGCTCTTTCCATCGAAGACGAAATCTTTGCAACTATCCTCGCCGCGTTCGCTGCGAAAAAGGTAGAAGTAAAGGAAGAAGAGACGGTAGAAGTTAAGGCAGATGAGAGCCTAGTTTCTGAATCATCCGATGACACCGAGACTGAAGCTGTTGCAGCTGATGCCGAAGAAGTGTCAGAAGAACTTTTTGAGGAAGTTTCTTCAACAGAGGCAACTCTGATTGACGCTTCTGAAGATCAGAGCGAACTCGAAAACGCCCGTGCAGCTGTCTCGGATTGGTTGACCAATAATGTACTTTCAAAGTAATTTCTTAAACAGGAGATTTTAACATGGCTCTTAAATCAGATCGCTACGAGCTACAGACCGATATCAGCTTCTTCTATAACGAAGGTGTTGCTACTCGCGGTGGTGTAGTTGTTCATGACACTGTTGGAACTGGTGCCGCTATGGATCAAGGTGTTAACCTTGTGAAGTATAGCGTCGCTGGCGGTGTCCCAGTAGGTATCCTACTGAATGATGTTGTCGATAAGGACTTAACTCGCACTCACCTAAACGTCTACAAGGACGAAGTTCAAAAGGGTGGTAAGGTCACAGTTCTTCGCAAAGGTTGGGTCGTCACGAATGCCGTTGACGGTGCCCCAGTCGCAGGTTCGGGTGCTTACGTTAGCACAACTGTTGCAGGAAACATCACTGATGCTTCTGATCAAGGTGCCAAGATTGGTACTTTTGTTAGTGGTGTTGATGCTGATGGTTATTGCAAAGTCGAAGTCAACTTACCATAATTTAGAAAGCAAAAGGAGATATTAATTATGTCACTTGAAACTCGTCCTAGCGATGAAATCATCAATTTGCTTCGTCAATCCGGCGATGCCGATGCATCCATTGCTATTCCCGCACAGCGTGAATTCGCTGCTGCTCTAGAAAGCCCACTTCGTAAGGGTGTTCTAGTCGGTAACATTCTCGGAAACATTTTCGAGACAATTCAAATGGAACCCGGTGCTACACCAGAATTTCCACTTGATCTTATTAGCCCCGGCTTGGAAGGCGAACATGTCGCTTATACCAATCCCGGTCACGGTCGCATACCAGAGCGAGCCGTCGAAGGTGATTACGTAATGATCCCAACTTATTCAATCGCATCTTCGGTTGACTACCTTCTCCGTTTCGCAAGAGACGCACGATGGGACGTCGTTTCCCGTGCCATGCAAGTCATGGAAGCTGGATTCACGAAGAAGATGAATGATGATGGTTGGCACACAATCCTCGCCGCTGGCGTTGATCGTAACATCCTCGTTTATGACGCCGATGCTGCTGCTGGCTCATTCAGCAAACGACTCGTTAGCCTCATGCAGGTTGTAATGCGTCGTAATTCTGGCGGAAACAGTGCTTCTAGTAGCCGTGGTCGTCTCACTGACCTCTACGTATCTCCAGAAGCTCTTGAAGACATTCGCAATTGGGGCGAAACCGAAGTTGACGAAGTAACTCGTCGTGAGATTTACACAAGCACGGATGGTGGCTCAGCTATCACTCGTATCTTTGGTGTTAATCTTCATGATCTTGATGAGCTTGGTGAAGGCCAAGAGTATCAGAATTTCTTCGCCAATGATCTTGGTGGCTCTTTGGCAACCGATAAAACTGAGCTTGTTGTTGGTCTTGACCAGTCAACGAACGACAGTTTCGTCATGCCAGTACGTGAAGACCTTCGCGTCTATGAAGACCCAGCACTCCATCGTCAGCAACGAGCTGGCTTCTATGGATGGGCAGAGCTTGGCTTTGGCGTTCTAGACAATCGACGAGTGATCCTTGGCTCATTCTAAGACTGTTTAACAGCTTTAGCAACTATACATTAGGCCACCCTCAGAAATGGGGGTGGTCTTTTGTTTTGTATTTTTGGGCAAATATACCTTTCTGGGGACCAATCAGGCAGAATGGTGTATAATTAACTGTAGACTATACCCCCGCACTGGTACATGTCTGCCAGTATATAGTTAACCGGAATTAAATGGAGACATCAAATGACCGCTTTTTCAGATTATCTTGAGGCACAACTTCTCAATCACATCTTTCGAACAGCTAGCTTTCAAAAGCCAGCAAATGTGTCAGTAGTTCTCACTGGAGACGTATCCAAAGATAACGACACAGGAGCTACTCTTCCAGAAATACCCTCTGGAATCGACAATGGAGGCATAATGACGACCACTGGTTACTCCAGATTGACTCTTGGAAACCCATCCGTAGACGGTGCAAATGTTTGGAGTGATGTTGGTCAAGACAATATATCCGCATTCGTCGTTGAAAGCCAAGAAGTCGGACACAGCGGATACTTTTATCCACTCTATCTAGACTCAGCATCAGCTATCGCACAAGACACTGGAAACCCACAGACGGCTATTGAATTTGGTTTTGACGACACGCACCCCGGAGTCGTCTTTCATGGACCTTCTAATGTAGTAGCATCAGGAAGTGCCACCAACGAGACCAATTACGAAATGTATGATGGAAATGGCTTCATTAAGAACAGTGACCAATTAATTTTTGGAACAGCATTATCCGACTGGGGATGGGTCTCAGGCATTGCGTTTGTTGACTCCAATGTCCAAGGTCAAGGAAATATGTTGATGTATTCAGAGCTAACTAATCCTAGGTATGTGTACACTGGAGATAATATCAAGTTCGACTCTAAGTCGCTCGAAATAAGCATTTCTTAATTTGTTATCAATGGAGGCCACATAATGAAGCAGACCAAGGCTAATCTGATAGCAAACATAACGCAAGATATATCAGACAACGCAACACAAGAGATTACCCCTAAAGACGTAAGACAGAATTTACTTGATATTGTAGACTCTGTTGGTAATCTATTATTTACTGAGGAGATTGTATCAACTAATTTTTCTACACCAGCGACACGAACCACTATTGCGGGGGAAGAAGTGTTGTCCAAGCTGGGACAAGAGAGTTATGTAAGCGTTGATAATTCTGCCTTTGGTTACGCTGCACTTAAGCAAAACTTTGCTGGAGAGCGTAACACCGCTCTTGGTGCCTATGCTTTGAGTTGTAATGTCTACGGAACAGATAATGTTGGCGTAGGATATAGTTCATTAGCCGGTAATAGTAATGGTGTAGCTAATGTAGGTATTGGCGAATACACATTATATTATAATAAGTTAGGTAATATGAATGTAGCCATTGGTCATGGTGCAGGTTATTATGCTGACAGAGAAGACAGTAACAAACTATATATCGCGGTTCATCCAGTCACCGAACAATATGTCTGTGATAATCCAGAAGGCGTTGGACTTGCCCCTCTCGTTTATGGCGATTTTGAGCTTGGTAAATTTGGAATCAACGTTAATGATTTTCATCCCTATGGAACAGTTCAAGTCAGTGGTGCAATATCACCATCTCTGGATGAATCATTTGACCTTGGACACGAAAATTATTCTTTTAACACGGCACACGCAAGAGCTATTTCTTTTTCTACTGGTATTTCTAATACTTATGATCCAATAACAAATTCTGTACTTATCAGTGGCGTTCAGACACACAGTGGTGATATCAAGCCATCAACAAGCAACGTATATTCATTAGGTAGTCCATCTAATAATTGGAGAAATACACATACGTATAATTTAACTGTTAATGGTACGGCTACTATAAATGAACTTAACACAGTAACATCATGTCTATATGAATGTAAGACGTTGTATCTAGCAACTAGCGGTGTGTGTGATGGCGAAGTAGCCCCGTGTGGATATTTGAACGAAGCAGAGCTTATTGGTGCTGGTTTAGTAATTCCGTCTAGCGGTGACTCAGGCTTAAATAACTTTAAGTGGACTATAACGTCTAGTGGTATAAATACACAGAGTATAGTACCTACACCGGGAACGCCAGAAGATGATGCATATTGGACTTCCAATAATAACGTTTTGCTATCTGGAGTTCATTCACACATAAAAGCCGCAAAGTATCTTAGTCAAGATGATGGTTCAGCTGCTTTTGGTGGACTGATTGATAATGCGGGCAATGGCTTTGGCGGAATGAATGTTGTAGAAGACGCAACATATCAAAGACTTGTATTCACTACAAATGATGGATTCGATGGCTCTAGCTTCAAAAGCCTAGATAGTGCAGGCGATGGAGAATTTGGATCATTTTACTCTACGTACACTTTCAGCATAAATAGTACAGCTGAAGACACCAATCTACAAAGCATTAACGCGAGAAGATTTACAGTAAATACTCCAGATAATGATGTTCCAGTATCTATCAATCTAAATCATGGAGTAGCACATAAGCGTGGAGTAGAACTGTACTCCACATCTAGCGGAACACTCCCCGGATTTTTCATTACTACTTATGATGGAAACGCTAACAACTATTCCATAAACACAGTATCAGTTATGCAAGACGACGTAACAGGTGGTGTGCTTGGGGTTAGTAATTTTCCTAATCAGGAACTACAGAAGTATGCAGAAACTATTATCAATGCACGATCTACCTCAGATGCTTCTATAAGAGTAACCGCTGAGAATGCTGGTAACGTATCGGCAGCACTTGAGCTATGCGGAGAATTAAACTGCCTACAAGATGCTGGCGAGATAGCTTACAATAAAACTAGTGGCGTTATGGTAATGTCTACATACTCCGATTCGGGTAGAGTAGATCACGTTACGCTAAAACATACTTCCGGCGGATCGTCACTTGGCATCTACAATGACGCTCCAGCAATGAATTCCATGGTCAATATTGGAAACGCAAGTAGAAACACTGGATTGGCATTCAGTAATTTCCCATCTGGATATATGCCATCCACTACAGCTGGGTTTACAACACTTATAGCTAGAGATGTAGACTCATTCACTCAATCTTCAGAACTAATTTATGTAGACACATCCGGTAATGCATTCCCACTATCATTAGTTACTGATAATTCTTCCGCACTGTTTGGAGATGGCACGAATCTATTCGGTGGATCAGGATGTCCAGCGGACAGATCGAACGTTGTGCCATCAAGCGGAAATACTGGATATGGTGCAGAAGCACTATCTAGCATAACAAGTGCGGCACCAGTAAGTATTCTCAACACAGCCGTTGGGTATAGAGCTGGATATGGACTTACCCACTCCACTGGAAATATAGTTGTTGGATCAGACTCTATCTTGCCATCAGTATCTGGAATACATAGAAATGTAGTCGTAGGCAACAATGTTGTAGCATCTGGTAGTGACAATCTTATCTTAGGAAATGATGCTGAAGCTATAACAAATGGAAGCATATTAATCGGCAGAAACTTAAACGCTACAACTTTACCTGACTCCACTTTCTTAGTTGGTGCTGACGATAACATCTTACTTAGCGGAGTCCTGAATCAGCCCAGCAATCTATTGTTATCTATGCCTGACAATGGCTCATTCAGACTATATGGTGCGAATAATCTTGAATCTACTACTATTGCAAGCCACGCCGTAAACGTTGTCGGAAGCGGAACTAGATATGGTGAAACACCATTTACTATTAATTTTACTGGTGAAGATGGTGCATTAAGCAACGATTTAGTAACGTTAGATCACTCAGCTTATTATACAATGAATAACGCTGAGACTTATGCGACTACTAATCCACGTAGACCATTCATGCATATTGATGGAGACCTTCAGGTCAGGGGTGCATTAAGATTAGCTGATGGCACCTCACTGGAAAGTGCCGGTGCAGTGAATGATATTGAAGCTCTTATACAAGCTCTTCAAGATCAAATAGATGTACAGACAATAGAAGGAACTATGATTCAGGATGTAGACTCTCCACCCAATAGATTTATACCCACTCAGGGGCTGATAACACTTTTAGACGGGACGACAGAAACCATTGTAAATAGAGACGTCTACCTGAGGTTAGAAGAAGGTGATTATGTCATAGCCAATAGAGTTATGGGGCCATCGAATGCTTATGAATATCGACCAGTTTGGGTAAGCAATGAAAATACAACATGTGGATGCTCTCGACCAACAACAACGTAAATTGGTGGGTACTATATAACAAATAATAAATTCAAGTGGAGATTAGGATGAAAAAGGGAGTTCCAAGTAGATGCGATCCTCCAAGTAGAAGCCCTCTACTCGACGGTTGGACAGAGCCACAACAAGAAGCAACAACGACTACGGAATCTCCAATAGTGCATGATGACGGTATAGTCATACCTTCTAGTGGGCTACTATGTGGAGAAGTAACCACAACGATCCCGCCAGACGTAGACGAACGTGCGTGTCAGGTATATACCATTAATGCTCTCGATAACACTAGAGACGCAGTAATTGAAATCATCGATTGCATACTGAAGCAAACGGAGACGTATACGCTTCCACCAAACACATGCCTATTTCTATATAGCCTGTTGCAGCCACTAGTTATTGATCCGGGTTTTGGATCAACAGACCAAGTTGGCGGTGGCAGTGGCGACGGTAGCGACGGTAGTGACGATAGCGACGGTAGCAGTGATGGTGACGATGACGGCGACGATGATGACACATACGAAAACGAGAATGGATCAGTAGCAGAAGACACTGATGGCGATGGAATCCCAGATGTTGGAGTGGTAATCGACGCACCGCTTGATTGCACGGTCCTAATTCCCCTTCCATCACAACCTTCAGACGGTGGAGATACAGACGATGGTGGTGACGGTGGCGATAGTGGCGACACAACAGCTTCAGATGCTGGAACTAACGGTGGAGTCACTGGTCAGCCCGGTCCTAGCGGCACAGTAGAAGGAATAGTCTACGAGGGGCCAGAGGCATCAGGACTATCTTGCGGAGGTGGTAATTATGATCCAACCATACAACTTGTCACTAGCGGCAATTGGCTTAGAGTGGCTTCAGTTGGCTATGGTACAACGCAAGACGCTCCAGTGTACTTAGAGGATGGTACTCAGGCACCGTATACGTATAAACCTAATGCCGCGTTTATTTACGAGAGAGATATTGACGCTAGACTAGTATATTCAACATATATTAGTGATAAAGAAATACCTACTATATACGATGGTGAGAATAATTATACATATCAAAAACATAGAGAATTCGCATTTCAGACACCAAAACAGCTTGGGACGCAAATAACTATAGCGGCTGACTCTCCAAACGAACTAGTTCTTGTCATGGATAACTATAAGAACAGGAACGTTAGAGGAAATCCCGGCTATCTTGTTGTAGAAGCCACATCTCCTACAGAAAGCGGATTGAGTACCCCTTACTACACATTCATACTGTCTAATGGATATACCTTTGGAGACAGGGATGTTTCTTATAACTCAAGTGGAATTGTTGTTCAGGGAACTCCAGACTCTATAGAAAATCCAGACAAGAGAACTTTTAGGTATGCTCTTAATGGTTTAGACTTTCGATATGGTAATTTTAGGACGCTAAATAAAGCACTGCCAAGAACTAAAGCCACTGTGATAGACGGTGGAGATATTTTCTCCCCAGAGTTCTTCAGTTGGAATGTTAATTCTGGAGTTACATCTGGATACGGATGGGACAGTGGAACATATAGAGTTCTAAATCAAAGTAACTGGATATCAGAAACGCACACTGTATATGAACATAAGCTTATACCAGTAGAAATAGATAAGAATTCATACACCGTTGAGAATAACGATTTAATAGCTAGCGAAGATGGGTGGTTTCCAAGAGACACTTCTGATTCCGAAGATGGTGACAGACTAGAATTCAATAACGGAGTACTAGTAGGTTTAGAGTCCATAGGCGTAGACATTGACAATATCTTCTTAGAGGTTGTGACTGCAACGTCCTACACATCAAACCCGCAAGGAGTTCGTCCAGACGGCACAAATATGATACGTGGAAGCGGACCTTCAGATATCAGGGCATTCCCACGGCATCTGTCCACGCAGCAGACCAAGAGGGGCTTGTTCTCCTTTGGCCCCAGCGGAAACTTCTTTGACTTATTGAGATATGACAACGCTAGTATTCTTAAGTCTCAACCTAGCTCTAACTACAAGTATTATAGATATGAGATACACGCAGAAGCATCTGCTGTACCATGTTTCACCTCAGAGTGTGGTGACACACTAAGCCTTGAGCAGGAAGTAGTTTTAAATTACTGGAATACAGACTTAAGCACCATTGATATAGTTTATCCAAGTGGTAGCTTTATAGCAGAATTAGCCACGGCTTCAAATAGTTGTGCTCCATGCTCAGACGTTCTTGATTGCTGTGACCCATTCGCAGTTAGTAAGAAATCAGCATACGATAACTACCAAAGCTTTGTAGTGCAGGGTAGTGGATATATTCCAATTAATTTCTATCCATGTACAATATCTGACAAGATTGCAACCATGCGAGCAGTAACTGCTAACAATCCAGCACCGGGGCTAGGCGATGACAATGTTGCGGTTACTACTACAACGGAGGAGCCAGTACTAACCGATCCGCCAGCCCTGTCTCTGTCCGGTGGACTCTGGGGCGTGGTTAATTGTGTGTCTAAATTTGAATCATCATACGATGCAACGTATGGCACCTGCGGCAGCTTGGACGATGGAGGAAGATTTGTTTATAGCACTAGAGTAGCCGCTCAAGGTGGCGGTAACACATGGGACTATACGATGGTAATATTCTTTTTGGGTCTATGGTCTATACTAGAATTTCCTGACTGTCTAGTACTCGGCAACTACACGGTTCTTTCAACTACAACGGATGTGAATCCAGACAATCCTAATGTTCCGCCAAGCTCTGCTACTTGGACGAATACCTATCAAGTCGAGTTTAATCCCGAGGCGTGTTGATGAATACCGTATATAGAACAAATGACACCCTGCACGAACGATACATAACAGTGAGCAAGGAACACTTTTATGAAAGATATAACGACAGAGGATACACACTAGAAGAAGTTGAAGCGTGTATAGTATCCAAGGATCAAGACCTATGGACAATTGATACGATTCATGAAAGCTACCCAGCTGTTGATAGAACCGCTAATTATTATCGCCCAACGGAAGACATATCAGAAGGTGCAGGAACAGAATTAAAAAAATTACTAAGCAAAATCGGAATTACTTCTAGTCCAAACTGTAAGTGTAATATGTATGCGGCACACATGAATAACATGGGAATAGAATGGTGCTCCAGTAATGTGACGGAAATTGTTTCTTGGCTTGGATCAGAAGCGTCGAAGAGGGGACTACCATTTTCAAAGTTTCTCGGTAAGCAAATAGTTAAGTTAGCCATAAGAAGAGCAAACAAAAAGAATTTAAAATGAGAATATCAACATACGATCTAATCAATAACTCTTCTGGATGGGGCTACATCGACGACCCATACATAACCAATGATATATACATCAGGGGCGACACATCTATTGAGTGGACCGTTGTCGGTACTGGCAAGTTCGCCATCAATCTTTCAGATATGATGCAGCAAGTATTCGAAGGCAACACTGCATACCATGCCATATCAGTATACGTAAACGGCATCCTGCAAAGAACTGACGACTCCATACTGGAAAAGACTACTGATTTTGGCCTTACATTAGACTTAACCGATAATAACTCAGTAATAGAACTAGTATTTAACTCTAATCTAAATAAGACTGGTAATCTAACGTATATTAAAAAATTATCATCATTCTTACTAGTAAATTCGCCGGAAGAAACTACGACAACTACAATTTCTCCAGATACAACAATAGTATTTGAAGATGAAGACTCAATCAAGGCTAATGGTATTCGGATAGCTAGCGTTGACTTCGATAATGTATGTGGTCCGTACACCGTAACTCTTATTCCTGACACGGGAGAATTTCACCTAGTAGATGGTGGCAGCGAGGTATGGTTTACTGGAGACAGGTCTATCGAAGTATCATACTCAATCACAGTACAAGCTCGTGACATTATAGGCTCTGTTATCAACTCAAAGACTCTTAATTTCTCGATACAGGACTGCCACTCTTCAGGGGAGTGCGAGGTAGCAGAAGGTGGAGGCGGCAATGGCGGCAGCAGTGGCGGCAGCGGTAGCGGCAGCGGTAGCGGCAGCGGTAGTGGAGCACTAGAAGAAGATGATCCAGATGCAACTCTTAGCGTTCCTACTAATCTATCAGTAACGATAGAATCTGCTGGAACATTAAACGCTCAGTCCTCTGAAATATTTGCCAGAGCTAACTTTAGTTGGTCAGGGGACGCTGATGGCTTTGACTTTCAGGTGTCCAGAGGTAATCTTTTTAATATCCTTGAATTGTTTCACTACGGCCTAATAGAAAATTCAGTTGAGGGCAACTTACCAATAAATTCATTATTTTTCTTCAGGGTCAGATCAAGGTCAGCTACATCCTCGGCATACAGCGAGTGGAGCACAGTATCAATGATTCAAACAGAATGGCTAGGCGATTCCAGTGGCGTGCTCCCTCCCTTGGAAACTCCAGAATATCTTGAGAATATATGTCCAGATGGAATACCTCCAAGCGGACCATCAGAACCACCAACTGAAGAACCTCCAAGTCCAAGTCCAGACCCAGACTCAACACCCGGAACACCAACGTCTCCGAATGGACCGGGTGGATGTATCGGTAGCGGTTGTGGAGGCGGAGATGATGACGGCGACGGCGATGGCGACGGCGATAGCGGCGGCGGCCCTTCTTATCCCAATCCACTCCCTCCAACTTCCGATCCGGGGTCTCCGGGCTGTGTTGGTCCGGGCTGTAGCGGAGGCGGCGGAGGAGGCGGAGGCGGCAACCCCGGTGGACCCGGTGGACCCGGAGGTGAAGACCCAAACAATCCAGAGAAACCACCGGTACAACCACCGCCGAAAGTCCCAACGTGCTTTGACGGTGAGGTGCATACTTCATTCGTTCTCTTTTCAAATCTTGGAGATGGTCCAGTAGATGTCTTAGTGAGATGGGACGCAAGAGCTGCCGGATGTGATGACTACCTAGACTCTATAGGTGCTGAAGACTTCGAAACAATTACTAAGACAAGTGTAGGAGCTGGAGGCGTTGCAAACATAGACCTTAAATTTGCCTGCCCAGAATGCGTAGAGCTATGCGTTACTGGTGACGATGTTCCATTTAAGTATGAGATATGGACAGCTACTATTAATGATCAGGGACAGCCAGAAAATCCCACGATAGCAAAACAAACGATGGAGATAAGCAAGCCAAGCTGTGGATGCGATGGCTTATCTATAACAGATATATTTCCAGAAGAAAGCAACAATGTTGGAGGTGTTTTATCTAGCCTTGGTATTGGTGCAGTCGTAGTAAACCAAGGCAGTACTCAGTTTGCACTGCATAGAGAACCAGCTGGTAACGAAGGATGCTTCCAGTTTACAGAGGAGCAGTCTGAAGGCACCAATGGACAAAGAAGAACCAAGTTAGCTTGCTATGCCTGTGATGGAAGAAGTTTTATAGATGTTACTAGCAGCATAATAGCCTGCGAGGTAGCATTTTTTGAAAGATATAAGTCCACTAATAACCTTCACTTAGTTAGCTTTCAGAATCACTGGAACATGACAAAGTATACAAACGAATGGGCTAAAAAGGGATGGCCTGATACTACAATAGATGCATGGCTCATAAATGGAAGTCCAGTTCGAACTGGGTGGAGCAACGATAATACAATATGTGTAACCTGCTGCGAAGTAGGAGAGACAGCTACTGGCAATCCAACACTAGGCACTGCTGTAGCTGGAGACTCCAGCATTAGTGCTCAAAGCCCAACGTATCCATACAATAATATTGGGTGTGTAGCCGGATCAATCGTGGACCCTAATTTTAGTGGGCACACTGGAGCCTCTGGTCCCGACGATGACAATCGAACCGCAATAAGCCCATGTCGAGCACCCACAGCGATAGCAACTGTTTCGGATGGCTTAGGGTCAGTAGCCAGTAACTTAACAACTTCCGAGGCTTTTCTTGGGTTTGCCTCGTTGACGACCCAACAACAGGTTGACGATATACAGGCCGCCCAAGCACTTTGCAACAATACCGGTTGCATTATAGCGACCAGCAATGACTACTCATATCTGAAAACATACACTAACGTAGATCAGGCATGTCAGCAGGGCGTTAGTGATAATGATCTGGCTATATATAGATTAACTAGTGGAGGTATCTCTATAGAGATAGAGAATAGGCAGATAGGCGGTGGAGGCTGTGAGACTGCGTTGGATAGGTACTATGCATGTGGGCTATCAGACATTGGACCATGGCCCGGAACAACAGTATCTCGAGGAGCTGGAGACAGTGACGTTTGGGGCGAGAGTAGCTTCGTTTGGACTAGAGAGACGATTGCAGGTGACAGTCGTAGAGTCGGAGCTTCTAGATACACAATAACTGTTCAGCAGACTGCATACGAGAGCGGTGGCGGCTCCCCAAATCCACTACCATAATATTAGTAAGGAGTATAAACATATGAAGATATACGATAGATATATAAAATGTACAATTAATGATCTCAGCAATAGAGCTAGAGAGAGAGGACATGATCTATATAAAGCTAGAGAGTGCATAACTGAAAGTGATAACTCTGGCTATAACATAACGGTAGACACTCATCATTCGTCATATCCATCTGTAAGCAAGCTCCCAGCAGGATCACCTGATGTTAAAAAGCTACCAACTGGAGCAGGAACTGAGCTTAAAAAACTATTAAAGCTAGTAGGTATAACAGCAAGTCCCAACTGTAGCTGCAACGCTCGGGCTAGGACAATGGATCATAACGGAATTTCGTGGTGCAAAAATAATCAAGAACTTATCGTTTCTTGGTTAAAAGAAGAGGCTTCCAAGAGACATTTGCCATTTGCAAATTTTATAGGCAAAAAGATAGTAAAAATGGCAATATCTAGAGCAGAAAAAAAAGAAAACTTGTCGAATGAGTGAAAAACTCAAAAGTGGGTATAATCTAATAGAATTCTACAAACATAGGAAAACACATGGCTAGATGCGAATGCGGTGCATTATATGTTCCTTCTGGTAAAAATACAAAAATCACCTTTAAGCAAGGGGGATCAAGCACATACATGTACCTAGAGCATGATACTGACGTTTTAGTGCTCAACGAAGACAAGTTAGTCTCATATGGAAATGTTCCTGTTTCAGCCGCTATTATGCCAGATTCAATCTCTGTGTCATTCGATAACACTGAGAATCTAAAAACTACTGGAATGATGAAACTTCTTATCAGGAAAGACCATGTAAAGATAGTAGAGAAATATTTTGGAACACGAAATCAAGAGTGGACACTACCACTAGTAGATAACCTTCCAACGATTACTGCTTCTTGTTCTGACATCCTCAATGATGTAGATGTTTCTGACTCAAAAATACATGTAGAGATTATCAGCGTGTGCGATCTATCTCCGGGCGACTGCTGCGGAAATACAGTTGATATTACATTCAGGAACATAGTACATTCTATATGCACCGAAGAGGCAGTTGTTGTACAGCCAACTGGAACGATTTGGAGATACACTCCCAACGGAACTAATTGCATACAAGACGTAAATGGTATTTACGCATCATACCCAGATTGCTATGATTCTATTCAGCAGAATATTCCGTTTGTTACGAGTACCACTTGTGATCCAAGCGACGAGAACTGTACAACAGAAGCACCTCCAACTACTACTACTACTCCAGCACCAACTACCACTTGTGATCCAAGCGACGAGAACTGTACAACAGAAGCACCAGCACCTACCACTCCCGCACCTACTACCCCAGCACCTACTACTCCCGCACCAACAACAACTACAACAACTACAACAACTACAACAACAACGGACGAACCACCCCCATTTGTTCCTAATGAAGATGATATAGTATTGTCTTCCGCACCCGCAGGTAATGGATGTTACACACGAGCAGGGTTAGAAAATGGAAAATATCGATACGAGAGACCAATCGGTCAATATGTCTATGTGGTTGTGTACGCTGGTTCCGCATGGCAGCACTATAGAATTCCAAACTCAGGCCCAACTACGGGTTCAGACTTCATTGGTAATAATGATACAGATTTTAATTCACTAAGTCCACCAAGTACTGGCTGGGAAGATGCGGCGGGAAACAACAGTGGCATAAACAATACTACAATTACATACCAAGATTGCTAATGTTTATATTAAACGATAGAGTAAAACAGACAATTTCTAGCACGGGTACAGGAACACTTACCCTTGGTGGAACTTCGTCTGGATTTGTATCATTTGACAGTGGAATAGGTGAGGGACACAGTACATACTACGCTATAGAAAATCTCCCCAAGTGGGAAGTTGGAATAGGAACATATAGTGGCGGAACGCTAACTAGAGATGTTATCCTAAACAGCAGTAGCGGTGGATCACCTATTGATATAGCCATTGCTTCAACTCCATCAGTAGTGTGGTGCAATTACCCAGCTACTAAATCCGTAGCACTAGATAGTTCAGGTCTTATACAGGCATTTGACCCTAGTTACTCTGGAATAAAATTCCCTGATGGAACAACACAATCAACAGCACATAGCAATGAATCTAGATCGCACAGAACTATATCATCAGACACTACTCTTGTAGACACAGATGATTTCGTATTTGTAGACGCTACGTCTGGAGACGTTGAGGTAACACTCCCCACAGCTTTATCTATGGATGGGAAGACAATAACGTTCAAACTTATAGTTGGACCGGGGCGTTTGATCATCGCTCCACAAGGAGGAGACAGTCTAGATTCTCAGTCTAGTTTTATAATAGGACATATTAACCAGTCTATATCTACATTCTCTAATATAGATGATTGGTATATAATATAGTGTATAATATTGTATAAAAGCTTTTTAATTAATAAATGGAGACATATATGTCATATCAACCTTTTGACCGTAATCCATCTGGGATCGTGTTCTTCGGAACAAATTCCACAGATCAGCTTTACGAGTCAGACCTAAATTTCACATTTGGTGGAGATATCCTCTCCGTTCCAAATATTACCATTGCTGACAATGGGGAAATCGGGAGTGCTACTACCCCAAACGCTCTCGTTATAGCATCTGATGGTTCAGTCACAGTTGCTGGAGACCTAACGGTTAATGGTACACAGACAATCCTCAACACTCAGACTGTTGAAATTGAAGACAATATCCTGCTTCTCAATAGGAATGCTACTGGTGCTCCGACATTAGACGCTGGTTTCGAAATAGAAAGAGGGACATCCCTTAATGTAGCCCTAACTTATGATGAGGGCAACGATGCGTGGCACTTTACTAATGATGGCACCACGTATTACGATATGTGGACCGGACTTACGGTTGGCGGCGATGTTAACGCTGACGAAGTAATCGCAGAAGGCTCAACACTCACAATTGCTGGTGGATCAGGTCTAACAACGACCGTGACTACTGGAGTAGTAACTGTAGACGTAGACGCAACAATTATCTCTGGTCAAACTTCAATTGCATCATCTGAAGCTACAGACGAGATACTCGTACTAGACGCGACCGATGGAAACCTAAAGAGAATTAGTAAGGGTAACTTCATAAGCGATCTTGGTGGCGGCACAGTAACAAGCGTTGCAATCTCTGGAACAGACGGCATAGATGTAGATTCTGGTTCACCAGTCACAGGTGCTGGAACCATTACTTTAGGTCTTAGCAACATAGCTAATGATAAGCTTGCTAACAGTAGCCTTACATTGGCAGCTGATTCTGGCACGTCAGAAGATGCAGCACTTGGCGAAACAGTCACTATAGCCGGTGGAGCAGCAGCCGACACAGTTGTGAGTGCCACCAATACTGTAACTGTAGATGTCAAATATGATAATTCTACCATCGGACTTAATGGCAGTAATGAACTTGAGGTCATCGGCGGATTAAACCCTACAGTAGGCACACCCGGCGACGGCAATACCATAACTGCTGATATTAATCTAGTTACAACTGGAAGTGGCAATATAACAGTAACTCTTCCAGCTCCAGTCTCTGGTAAAATCGTTCGAATTAAAAAGATCGATTCAGGTGCTGGTGGCGTCATTGTTTCTCGTAATAGTACGGACACAATCGACGGTGCTGTAACAAAGATTCTTTACCACAGATATGAAGCTATGACTGTAGCGTCTGATGGTACTGATTGGTTTATCGTTTAGTACTAAGGAATAATACAATGGCTTTTTTCTCTCATACTCTACAATCATCTGACTCTGTAATCTCTAGCGGAGACGTCATAGGTATGCTATCATATGCAGCATCCAATGAAGTCTCTGGTAGTGATGCTATACTAATTGCTGGTCAGCTTGCATCAATTGCAGAGGGTGATTTTACAGCCATTGCCAATCCAGCCTCGCTAGTGTTTTCTACGTCTACTAGTGCGGATGCGGTCGAGCAGATGAGGCTCACTAGCGAAGGCTATCTTGGTATTAATACTCAGTATCCTGCGTCTGAATTACACGTTGGTGGAAATACGACAATAGATGGTTCCGCAACTATATCAGCTGCCCCAACTGGAAGAAATCTAACCATAGGAGGCGATGCTGACTTCACAGCAGCAATTCAGATACTTGGAAGCGGCATGTCTGGAGGTGGAGAGGGATTACTCATAGCTGAAAGTAATGCTGGAGCAGCATACATCTATCAATACGAAAATGCACCAATCTATTTTGGAACAGGCGGAACGTATAGAGCTGGTCTATCTGCGGCAGGAACGTTAATGGTTGGCGGCTCTTCGTCCACTCTGGGTCAAGGGGGCGTAGAACTATATGCAGCTGCACTTCCTGAACTAAAATTAACCAATGCAACTACTGGCACTGGAGCACTCGACGGCTCTTCGATTAGATTGGAATCCGACGATCTTCATGTGATCAACAGAGAAGCTGCAAGCATCATCCTAGAAACAAGTAACACAGAAAGAGTTGTTGTAGACTTGGATGGTAACGTTGGCGTTGGAACAAGCACTCCATCATACAGGTTCCACTCAAAAGACGGCTCCGGTGAATTCTTCCATTCTGGGCTTGGGTCATATACTAAGGCCACAGGTGGAAATAACGTTTTTTCAGCAGTCACGAATGCCAGTGGTCTATGGGCTATGGGCACAGACGAAAATCATGAATTAAAATTCTGGAAAGACAATGTTGGCGTTGCAAACAATGATATAGTAACAATTACAGACACTGGACTAATAAAACAATTAAATACATATTACGCTGGTGTACCTACTACATTTGATGATATATTTAATAAATTCCAATTCTATAATGATGGTAATACTGCTGCTGGATTTGGCATGTCAAATGGGGCTATTAATCTTGGCTCTAAAGGTGCGAACATCAAGACTAATGTGTTCAGTGCTTCTGGAATAGCATTTGTGGCAGATATACATAGTAATACATATTTCCTAAACCCTAGCGATCTTGCGTATGCAGGATTTAAAAGGGAGGACGAATTACTAAGTTTTATGACACACACAGGTACTGCTGGCACAGCAAATAAGATCAAGCTTTATGATGCTCCAACTGTTGATTGCGGATTTGGCGTTAGTACTAGCCAGATGGACATTGTTGCAAATGGAGGCATTACCCAGAATTACTATGTCGATGGCGTAAAAGCTATGCAGATTAACAGTGGGGGCGTTGTAGTAAACCCCGACTCTGGTGAGGAGTCTCTTCGAGTAGCTGGCAACACAAACTATAACCTATTCTTCGTTGATGCAAGCACTGACAGGATTGGCATTGGCACATCCACACCAACCAATTTTCTTAATGTGAATGCAGTAGGAGAAGGTGCTGGAACGCACACGTTACTTACTGGTGATGATAATTCCTACATGTCCGTACAAAATAATGGTACTGGAGATTACTTAAAACTAGGTAACGTATATACTGCTCAGGCATATATGGGTTTATCTCATAGTGATATGTCTAATTCACAATACATGGTTATGTGTAATGGTGTCCATACATTTGTTTCTTCAAATTCTGGTGGCTCTACATACATTAGGGGTGGCGGCAATAATTCAGCATCACAAATGAGGGTTAGCAGCAATGTAGAATTCACTGGACCGGTAGTATTCAATGAAGCCGGTTCAAACTATGACTTCCGCGTAGAGGGCGATACTGATCAATACCTAATATTTGCAGACGCAAGCAAAGATTCCGTGTTAATAGGCACCTCTACAGACGGTGGAGTTGGATCAAAGCTTAACGTCTTTCAGGATTATGTTGCTAACACTACAATAGTACGCACTCAGAACCTATATGGACGATGCTTATCAACGGTAAATGGCACATACTATCAGACCGGCATTAACGCAAGAGCTGAAAAGCATCTAGCGTCCGGCGTCACAGACGGTGGATATTGCATAGGTGGTAACTTCGCACCCATAGTGTTTGGGGAACACACAACCATAGCTGAAGTAACAGCACTTAGATGTAGCCCCTCATTCAATGTCGCATCTACTGGATGTCACATCACTAACATGTACGCACTCAAAGTTGTTCCATATAATGGTGGAGTTGGCAATACAATAACAAACAATTATGGAGTATACATTCCAGCACTATCGACCGCCACTAATAGCTACGGAGTATATCAGGGTGGAGCAAGTGAAACAAATAGATTCGCTGGAGCGACTTCTTTTGGTTCAACATCCGCACCTCGTGGTGGATACGTAGCAACCGCATATGGCTTTATGTCAGTAGAGGCCGACGAAGCAAAACTATTAGTTATCGATGGAGCAGTAGCATCCAAGATGCAAGCCTCTACGAACAACAGTGCTGGCGTAATGGGAACAGAGTCAGCTCATCCGCTCCACCTATACGCAGGAAATTCTGCACAGGTCGTAGTATCGACGGATGGGAAATTTGGAATTGGCAACGGAACTACTGCCCCAGTTAATGTGCTCGATGTACACGGCAACTTAACTGACGCTATGTCATTTTACATGGAAGATGGAAGCCCACCAGCTTCTGGGCAGAGGCAACAGTTTAAAATTGGCACCGCAGATAAAGCAGTATCCCTTGAGCATTATCAGAGCCATACTAATGCAGGAGCGGTAGACTTCACTAATGTCATACGCATGGGCAATCAGTACGTATCAATTGAATCAGCATGGTCATGCTCTCTCGGATGTACGTATTACCCAGCTGTATACATAGACACAGAGACTAAGTACACAGCCTTTGGTGGTGCGGACGACCCCACAACATACGTAGACATTGATGGCGACAAAATGAGAATTAGAGACTCACTTACTCCAGCTAGCGGTTCAGCACCGGGCAATCAAGGAGACATGTGCTGGGACGCATCATACTTATACATTTGCACGGCAACAGATACGTGGAAAAGAACAACCCTTAGTACCTTCTAAATAAGAAAGATTTTTAAGATGCCAGAATTACCAATTTTCCCAGCCAATGATCCAACAACTATCCCAGCAAAGGTCTATGACCGAATCTGGATTAAAGAAATTGTCATCAAGGCAGACAACCCGAACGGCGAAGTTCAGGGTGAAGTCAAATTAACCAAATACGGCATGTTTGACGGAGTAGCAGAAATGTGGGATTCATCCAACGATATCTGGCTCACTATAGATAATATGCTAGAGGCTTCAGACTCAGATGCTGACATGAATATGGCACTACAGGCTTTGCTTGGCTATGTATACAAGCTTGGAGTCATGAATGGCGTCATTGTGAACCCAAATCCGACCACAACCACCGCAGCACCCACCACTCCAGCCCCAACGACCACAGAAGCACCGTAATAGTGTATAAATATATGAGGTAGTACATAAATGCTTTTTTCAGCCCAATCGTTCAGTAGTTGCCCCATTTCGGCACTTTGCACGGAAATACAGTTATCTTACAATGGTGAGTTCTTAGGATTTACCATCAATATAGCTAGAAATAGAAGCGATATACTGTCTGTACAGCGGGATGTCTCGTTTGACTTAATTGTGACGTAATGGAGTAAATTATGCCCACAAATGACGTAATAGAATTTAACTTATCTATCAATCAACAGATAGATATTATATTAAAACAATAACAGGAATGAAACTATGGCATGTGAAATTCATATCGGTGATGTAGGAACGCGATTTCTGTTCACTATTCAAGACTGCGATACCGCCAGTCCAGTGGATGTGTCGTCCGCCACCTCCATAGAGATCATCTTCAAGAAAGCCGATGGGTCAGCATTGACCGTTTCTGGAGCATTTTTTACAGATGGAACAGATGGCAAAGTGTATTATGATACAGCTAATGAAGATGTAGATAAAGTAGGATACTGGAAGGTTCAGGGCAAAGTGAGTTTCCCAGAAGGTAAATTCTACAGCGATATTCATAAATTCCAAGTATTCGATAACCTATAGGAGTAACGTATGTCTTGGCAAGAAACAACAACTGTGATGGTTAGAATGCTAATCGACGATCTTGAGCCTACGAGCTATACGTATAGCAACGAGAGGATTGAGACTACCGTATTGGTGTCTTCTCAGTTCGTGAACAGTTCCGCTGATTTTCCTCAGTCTTATAGTGCTGACCTAGGTCAGTTTACGCTTACACCTGATCCAACACTGTCTACACCACAAGATGATGACTATATTAACTTGGTATGCCTAAAGGCAGCTTGTCTTATATTAAGCAATGAAGCAAAAGCTTCTGCTCATAAATCTGTAATGGTAAAAGATGGACCTTCTACTATTGACTTAAGAAACACATCTGGCACACTCATGGGATTAGCTAAAGACTCCTGTGACAAATTCAATCAAATGCTTATGGACTATAAAGCTGGAAAAAGTATTGCAGGTCAGAGCATACTTGGACCAAGCAGCCCCGCTAGCTGGAATTATACCCATGGACACAATAAATCGGAAACCCGCACCAACACCTTTTAATTAGGAGAGCTTTACAATGGCAGTCAGACCACAAGATGAAATTTTGCAAAATATCAATGATGATTTAGCCGACAATAATGCAGGCAATATATCAGCAGCTGATGTTCGCACAAATTTGGAAGACGCAGTAGAATCAATGATTCCAATAGTAGCCAGTGGCAACTTTAACGCACAGCCATTCGTGGGCAATAACGTACGAATTGGAATGAATGCAGATGACGAATATGGAGAACTCATTTTAGAGTCTGGAATACGGTTTGATAATGGAACCGGTACAGAAGCTCTTATTCAGATTACTCCATACTTGGGAGAAGAGGGTATCGTTCATAATAATTTAGATGGATTAACAACTGGTGATCCACATACTCAATATATGAATGTAAACGGCATCCGCAAAGCGGAGCGTAATATTGGTATGGGTGATAACTGGATTAATTCTGAGGGTTCTTCCGATGGATTGCCATCGAGCTACGACGATCATGGATTTCAGTTTGAAACGGTTACAGGTGGAGAAATTATTCATCTGGGTAATAAGTCTGCAATTAAGGCCGACATTGATGGATCAGAAATGACCAGTGCTGTACAGGTGGCACAAGCTTATATTCGATTCGTAGGCTCTGGAGATATGGCTGTTATTGACTCACACAATGTATCTCAATTAGAAAGATATGATGACCCCGGCAAGTTTAAAGTTTATTTTAAAGAAGGTCTTTTTGATAACGGCAATTATGTTTGCATAGCCAATAGTAATGCGACAACAGATGACGCTAATCCTGAAGATTTTGATTTAAATATAGCAGCAGTTGTAGAACGAACAGCTGATTATGTTTCTTTCGTTGTTAGAAATGACAATAATCAATACGTGAACGCTGCCGTCAATGACCTTGTTGTATACGGCAGGGCTTCTGGAGTTCTAAATAACGAATCAGTGACTATTCTTACACAATAATGAGGTAAAACATGAATCCTTACCTCGTAAAGCTCTACGATAGAGTCAAAGAGACGTCTTATTCAATAGGTACTGGGCCAGTCGAACTTAACGGTGCATCAGCAGGCTTCAGTGCTTTTGGGGATAGGTATGTAAATGAAGAAGCAGTCTTTTACGCTATTACTGATGGAACTGATTTTGAAGTAGGCTCTGGAATCTTTACGACAAGTCCAGATAAAATAACGAGATTTCCATTTCGTAGTAGTAATAACGATAGTGTCATTGATTTTGGCACTGGGTTAAAAGAAGTCTATGTAACATACCCAGCTGATTACACTGTCACCACTTCTTCTGGTCTTGGTGATTTTAGCACAGCACAGGCTAACGGCGTTGCATTTTGGTCTTCTTCCAACTCTTTAGACTATGACGACAGAATTATATGGGATGACTCTACTGGCAATCTAGGCATACGGAATAGCTCTCCACAGTATGCTGTAGACGTTGGTGGTGATACTCTGTATTCTAACGTCCGTGCTTCTGGTTATATAATTGGAGAATCTGGTCTTTATTTTCCGCCTCAAAATGACGGCAATGCAGATTACGCTGGTGGTCAGCAGCTGACTCATTACGAGATGAATCAATTAGATCAAGATGCATTTGACAATAATTTGATTGATGAACTCACTGGTACGTCAGAAGTACTAGAGCTTAGCGGAGTTGTAAATCAGCATATTTTGTTTAAGAGACAAGTTTCCGGTAGCGTCTTTTCTGGTCCTCCAAGCGGTTGCGATCCGTGTGTAGATCAGTATCCAAGCTTCAGGCATTTGGTAGCAGATGATATGCCAGATTTATCCGCAAGTTATACCACTCACGAAGACTTGAGTGTTGCTTCTGGCAATATTGTGTCAGAATTAGTTGAAGTGTCTGGAAACCTTGATAACTCTAGAACGTTTAACGTTGCGGAGTCTTCTCAAGCATATATATTTAATGGTGCTGGAACTAACGTAAGCGTTAATCCAAATGTTAGACTGCAAAAAGGATTTAATTATAAATTTGCAGTACGTGCTTCTGGTTTCCCATTTTATATTAGCACTGTGTCTACATCTGGAACTGGCAATCTATACAATGATGGAATAACAAATAATGGTGCTGATTATGGCGATATCGCTTTTACGCCACAGATGGATGCACCTGACATTCTGTATTATTCTACGACTGGAGCAAACGGTGTAACGGCGAATGGAACCATTTTCACCGGAGATGGCGTTGTCAGCGATCCCACAAATATAGGAGGAGCAAGTGGAGTAAATAATATTGTTGTAATGTCTCCCGGTGCTTACGCAAGCATCTCAGAGTATGAACCCAATACCATTTATTTCCTCACAGAGCAATGATTAATTTTGGACTTAAAAATGTGACAGGTGGTTTTTGTGGCACCAAAATGCTTACTGGCTACGCACAGCATGGTCCAAGTGGAGAACTATTGAGCAGCGGAAATTTTACGCTTTACGGAGACATTGATCCGCCAGAAGAGACCACAGGAACGCCAACTATACCACCAACCAATATAGGCACGGTCACTGTTACTGGAAATACTTCGCCAACAGAAGGTGACGTACTAACCTATTCAGTGTCCAAAGATGGAGATGCTGGCAATCTCAGTTACGCATGGTCTGTCGTTGGAGGTACTGGCTCTTCTTCTTCAGCCACTTGTCAGGTTACTTGGGGCAATGATGGTCCGGGTCAAGTATCTTGTACTATAACTAGCACAGATGAGAGCGTACAGGACAGTCCAGCATCTGGTATCTTGAACGTTACTGTCCAGCAAGCGATCACAAATATTGGCACCTTGAATCTTAATGGTAATTTTAATGTCTCAGAAGGCGACGTCGAAACATACTCAATAACTAATGCGGGCGACGCTGGCAACTTAAGCTACCTTTGGTCGGTCACTGGCGGTACAGGTTCTTCTACAACTGCATCGTGCAATGTAACTTGGGGAACAGAAGGTACAGGACAGATTAGCTGCACCGTGACCAGTGGTGATGATGCACCATCCGACAGTCCCAAAACAGGTTCTGCAAATGTGACTATCGTCGCACTGTCGTCGCCACTACCAAATGCACCCACCAACATATCGATTACAACTAGTGACTACATAGCACCTGTGCCAACTAGCATTGGTGTAGTTACTGTTTCTGGGGACGACGACGTAACAACGGGTGACGTAGAGACCTACTCAGTGTCCAATAATGGGGATGCTGGCAATCTTAGCTATGCATGGTCTATAGTAGGTGGTACTGGCTCCTCCTCGACGGCTACATGCCAAGTTACATGGGGAGCAGACGGCGGCGGACAGGTATCTTGCACGATTACTAGCACTGACGAACTACCTACTGATAGTCCCGCTTCAGACGCTCTGGCTGTTGTCATAAATCCTGTACCGACCAATATTGGTATTTTAACCGTCTCGGGTGAGACTAATCCTAATTCTGGAGATGTTGATACGTACTCAGTGTCTAACGATGGTGACGCAAGCAGCCTTAGTTACGCTTGGTCCATAGTTGGAGGAACTGGCTCCTCTACTACGGATACGTGCGAAGTAACTTGGGGTCCAGACGGAATCGGAGAAGTATCTTGCACCATTACTAGTGCTGATCCGGCAGCAACCGATAGTCCTGCTTCGGACGCCCTAGCCGTTACTATAAACCCCATTACGACAACACCGTCTCCGGGCGGAGGTATAACTCCAGTAAACGATAATCAAGCACGATTCTATGTCCCGGCGTCCGCAACTTCGTTCGTGGTAGCTGCCACTACAACGGCAGGATTTTACGCCATTACAGATGGAACAAATGTTTCAACGACGGTCAACGAGGGTACTTACGGTACTAACTATTCAGGTCTTTACTACCAAGGTTTTGCTGCACAGTTAAGTGGTGGAAATTTGATTTCTGGAGATAGAGTAATAAGACTGTACCCATGCGATGCTAATGGAGTAAGAGACGAAACAGCACAAATAAAAGTAATTTCATTGACCACTCAGACCAATGCTGTCGGTCCAACCGCAGTAGACGTATCGTACTTGACAGGACTAAAGACTCTAGCCATGATGTCAAATGCGACAGATTATGACAGAATAATAGGTGGTGGCCCTGCCGGGTCACAATCGCCTCCATCCATAACAGAACTTCGTGCAGTGAATGTGCCACTTGGCGGTTCAGATCAATTTGTCTACAGTAAAACCGTTACCACTACTACTAGTGGTGGAGTGTATAGTTATGGATACAGTGGATACGCATGGGGAGAAGGTGCTGATGTAGGTGGACACCTTCTAGATGCTGCCGCACTTGACTTATTTTACTCGGACTTAGCTAATGGTTCTGGAGGCATCATAGTCGGAGGCAATCCCGGCATAACCGGAGATGATCCTACCATAGCTTCAACCAAAGGATATACGGTGTACAGATCATGATGAAATATTTTATAGCCGGAGATAAGTTATTAGCTTTTAACGCAAAGTGTTGTACAAGTAGTTTTTGTAGAGCAATCATTAAAACATATCACCCAGAAATAGAAGAATTTTTACAGACAAAAGTTATATTTCCAGAAGGAGTTAGCGTAGAGACTAGACAGCTACATCAGCATGTTCCATCTCGTTTTAATTCGGATAGACCAACTGCACTATTGGTACGAGAACCAGTGTCAAGATTCAGGTCTGCTATTGGCTTTCTGGGCTTGAGCGAACAAGTTGATGATGTTATTAGAATCATGCTAGAAGAGACTGGTGAATCCGTTCAAAATCGTCACGGAAGAATGTTAGGCGGACAACGGGGGTTTGCCAGCAATGTACACTTATTACGACAATCAAGATTCCTTAAAGAAGATGACGTTGATATTACGTACTTTAGTATGCCAGATCAAATAGATGAATGTGCAGAGTGGCTAGGTCTTCCAACTCCACTTGTGCATGTTAATGAGGCATCCGGTCCTAAGCCAGACTTAACAAATGATCAAATAGATAAGATAAAGAAATATTACAAGTCAGACATAGAACTGTGGGAGTCTGTTAATGCCTAAAACTATCAATATAACTTGGACTCAGCCCACGATAGGTTCGCCCAATGACTACGCCCTAGAGTATGGCGTAAGCGGTCAGGCTTTAACCAGTGTCACTACGGGTAGTGCATCGACATCTTACCAGATTGACGACTTGATAGACAATGAAATATATCAATTGCGTATAGCTGGCATTAACTCTGAAGGTACAGGTGCTTACACCCCAGTTGTGTATCACTACGCTTCTCAGTACCCATCTGCACCCCTTGCTCTAGCTAGTGGTGAACCTGCTAATTCCGGCGATCTGTTATTGACGTGGAATGCACCTGAATTTTCTGAGACTGTTATCACTAATTATGCTATATCGTCTACTCCAGATGGTGGTATCACAAGTCTTAAAAATACTACAAACACATCATATGATCTTACTAATTTAGATTGTACTAAAAATGTCAACGTTACTGTCACAGCCACGAATACTAATGGAGACGGTCCACAGATCGTCGCTGACTTTGTTCCTTATTGTGGGGCACCATCTCCAACAACTCAGCCACCATCTAGCAACCCAGCATCCCTATTGTACGACAATACAAATGGTCCGCTTTCGGTCGCCAATAATGCAGCAATTCAGGCAAATGGTAGTATGACTCTAGAAGGCTGGGTGTATATATCGCCCAGTTCACCAGCAGCTAATATATACCTATTTGAAAAGTATAAAAGCAGTTCTAGCCGAGGGGGATACAGATTCTCGTGCTACAACGACACTAATACTAGTACTTATAACATGAGAATATATGTTGGAGATGACTTTAACACTAGTGCTTTCGTTTCAGTTCCAGTGGCGTTAAGACCTTCGCCCGGAGTATGGACTCACTACGCAGCGGTCATTGATGACACTGCAACACAAGAATTAAGGCTTTATCAAAATGGTATATTGGTAGGTCAAGATACTCTAGATGACTTAGACGACAATACCCAAGATTTATTCATAGGTGGTCAAACAGCCAGTAGTGCTACCGGCATACAGTCACAGGCATTATTAAGAATAACTAAAGCAGTGAGATACTCAGCTAACTTCACGCCTTCCTTCGATATAAATGATTACTTAGATGGTAACGATCCATTGTTTAGCGATGTCTCGTTATTAATTACTGGCAATGGCAAGACTGATGGAGACACTGTAATAGTAGATGAATCTAACAACGGACTCACAATTACTAATTTGGGAAACACTGAATACGATACTAATATCTTCCCCGGAGCATCATCCAATATTATTGTAGAATCTGATGGCACAGGAAGGTACGATCTCACAGCAGATATTAGCATGGATAATCTACCAGCAGGAGCCGTTGGACATAAGATAATGCTTGATGGAGACATGGATGGCAATATATTTAGAGGAGCAGAGTTGTACATACAGAACCCTCAAGACAATGACCCTAACTCTAACTACCGCACTGATGATGGATCGCCCAACACAAACGGAGGGGCACCAGATAACTTCACAGTATTTTACCGTAACGGTATTATTCCACCAACATCTGGATATGGAGGCAGAGATTCCTACTTCATACGAACAGTCGCTGGATATGGTTTTATAGGAACATTAACTATACAACCAATTGACGCTTCCAACAACCCCGTAGGATTAATATCTAACACAGTAAACATACAACTAAGCGAGGATGGATAAACATGATACCAGATGAAGTATTTGACATATATAATGAAGTCGCAGATTATATGATAGATGATGTTTTTGGCGTTATCTGTCAACTCATATCTATAGAAAAAATTGAAAAGATTATTACAAACCCAGATACAAATCATGTGCCAAGTAATAATTCTATTAACGCACACCGCAAAAGAAAGCAGGGCTGGGACAGGGGAGAGATAACAGTAATTGAAACAGAAGTACTTCACGAAGTTAAAATGAGATGTTATTACGATAGAAAAGATTGGGTTAAATTTAAAGATTCAAACATTGTGGTGCCCGATGGTGATTTACAAACTATATGTCATATTGCTGACTTGCCAGCGATCAAGAGATCAAAGGGTATGATATCCCACAAGGGCGTTAAGAACTATCAAGAACAAAGATATGTAAGAGTTGGCGATCCAATACCTTGGGGGTTCAAGAATAATAGATACATAGTATGTTACTGGAAACTTTCATAATGCAATTCACACTAAAAATAGATAATAACACCTCAAACGTAAACGCGATGATTAATGCACTCACAAAAGAGGTGAACACATACATGGCTGGCATAGACCAAAAGATAACAGCCTCAATTAGACCCATTGTTGCTGAAGCAATAATGAATTGTTTTGAGGTGCGATCATTGCTTGGTGGTCCGCTGCAAGGACATCTTGGTCTCAGGCCGGGAGAGAATGACTATGCAGTATTTGCCATCACGCAAGCCGTGTCTAATGCTGTATACGCAACATGGACGCCAATGAAGAGAAAGACAGCGGGGAGATTAGAAATATTAGTTCAACCTGATAATTTTGCCAACTTACTGTCCTTACGTGCTGGCGTTAATGTAGTACAACACAGAGAAGATGGCATGTATGAAATGAATTGGCTAGATTGGTTATTGACGCTCGGCGATACTCCAATAGTCAGAGGTTTTGAATATCAACGTGACCCTAGCGGAAGGTCTGGAATTGGTGTAATGGCGAAGAAAAACGGTGCCTCATGGAGAGTCCCCCCAGAGTTTGCTGGAACCTTAAATGATAACTTTGTAACAAGAGCTTTAGATGATCCAGCCATTGAACGTGAAATAACTACTATTTTAAAAAACACACTCACATAATAATATAAGGTGAACTATGTCTGACCACACAAGCCTAAAAGGCGTAACAAATATTGATGATACTCAGCTCAATAATGAATTGCAAGATAATGTAGTTGAATTTTTTGACTGGGCATTATTAAATATTGGTAATTATTATAACGTTACACTTGGTGATACAGACTATAATGGAAATGATTATAGTAAATTACGTATTATCTCCGACAATCCTAATTATGTCAGCGGTCAAGCTTGGGAAGGATTCAGGGGTAACTGGGTGTGGCAGAGCGGTATTAGTTATGATCCAGCACCAATAGTAGGAAGTGACTCAGATAAGCCGGGTATATTCGGAGTCTTTGTGAATGGTGACTTTCACCCATCTGACGCCACCGGACAGTATGCCCATAAAGTTGACCACTTCAACGGCAGGGTAATCTTTGAAAGCCCTATTCCAGAAGATAGCTTAGTTCAAGCAGAATATTCATACAAAAGAATTAACGTAGTATACGCAGATGCCGTACCGTGGGTGCGAGAAGTACAATACAACACGGGCAATATCCCAGCCTCATTTAAGGAAGATGGAAAAGGGGATTATGAGATACCATCAGAGATGAGAATGCAACTACCCGCAATAGCGGTAGAAATAGTCCCAAGAAGGACATACCGTGGATATCAGCTTGGCGGAGGCCAATTTGTCTATAATGACGTATTATTCCACTGTATAGCAGAGAGCAGCATAGATGTCAACCAAATGGTAGATATCGTGGCAAATCAGAACGATAAGACAATATTTATGTTCAATAGCAACACAATGGCAGCTTCTGGCGATTTCCCCTTGGATTGGGAAGGCATTCCTGTTTCCGGGGCAAAGCGATATCCAGAGATAATAGAGACTTATGCGGACAAAAGGCTCAGATTCACTAATTCTCGTGTTTCTGAGGTTAAAATGATAAATACAAACTTTAATGCAGGTATTGTACGTATTACGACTGAAGTAATCAACGATCATATTTGATTTACGTGTATAATACTATAGCGTTTCCACACCATTTTCTAGGAGAGCTTAATAATGGCAAATAATCGAATTTTTTACGCATGTCATGCGGTAGCAATCGCACCATGTTTCACCGATCACACTGACGAAACTACCAGTTTCGTTCACGGCGTCCAGTCCGTAGGGATTACGACGAACTTCAATCTTGAGCAGGCTTTTGAGCTTGGTCAGATTCAAATCTATGAGAATATTGAGGGTACGCCCGATGTCGAAGTAACACTTGAAAAAGTTCTTGATGGATACCCACTTATCTATCATCTGGCTTCTCCTGAAGCTACGGTTAATTCTCTAGTAGGTCGATCAACAGAACGTTGCTGTGTTTCTCTTGGTGTATTTCCAGAAGAGAAAGACTCCATCAACGAAGCTGCTCCAGTAGAAGTATATATGTCTGGCATGTATCTTTCTAGTATCTCTTATCAGTTCCCAACTGATGGTAACTGCACAGAGTCAGTCACGCTTGTTGGTAATAATAAAGAATGGCTATCTGGAGCACAAAAACTTATGACCTCAGAGACCGCTGATGAAGTTCCCACCGATGGGACTGGTGCTGGTATAGATGTTCCATTGGCATCAGGAGATGGCGGAATTCAGCGACGTGAAGACGTTATGATTGAAAGCTCTATTCTTCCTAAGTCTATCTATGGTGTATCTCAGAGCAATGCTGTTGGAAATGCTTATGATTCGGCTAGTAGCTCACCAAAGGTTCACGTACAGAGCTTGAGTATCAGTACTGACCTTGGAAGAGAAGATATTAACGAACTGGGCCGACGATCACCTTATTACAGATCGCCAAACTTTCCAACGGAAGTCAGTTCAGAGTTTGAAGTCATTGCCATTTCTGGAGATTTTGTCTCTGCTTACGAAGATGGAAACCCAGACTATGATGGCACATCTAACGCTGGCAATAACACAGCAGAAGAGACAATACGTATTGCACTTAGGGATGGTTCGGTTTTTAACCTTGGAAGTAAGAATAGGCTCTCCTCGGTAAGCTACGGAGGCGGTGACGCAGGTGGTGGAAACGCTACGATCACCTATAGTTACACTACCTTCAATGACTTGTCAGTCACTCATCCAGAAGACCCAGCGGGACTCTAGGATTGACTTTCAAGCTATAGCTTTACTAGGACAGTAAAAAGGAAACAACATGAAACATAAGAGACTCCCATAGTGAGGTTTTACTAAAATGAAACACCACGAACGGGAGTTTTTTATTTATAGGATCAGAATTGGCACAATCAAAGTCGATGACATATTAATTATGCCTCCGACTATTGAGGATAAAGTTATAGCTTCTGAGAAATACATAGAAGTATATAATGAATGCTTGGCAGATGGCGTTATGACAGAGGACGACATAGAGAACTGGATGGTAGAATCTAAAATATGGACATCCCAAGAACAAAAACAATTAGACACAGCACTTGAGGATATAAATAAATTAAAGAAAGAGATGTTTAATAATCACGCTAACACCCAAATGGTAGAGCAAATTAGAAAATACCTCAGAAAAGCAGAAACATTCAGAAATAAACAATACCAACAAAAAAGCCTATACGAACAGAATACAGCAGAAGGATTGGCCAAGTCAGAGGAGATGATGTCGATACTTAAGAATACAACGTTTTATAAAGGAGAGAAGCTGGATGACTCTTTAGGATTCGTAATGCAATCGGCGTCACAGATTTGGTCTGATCATCTTCTAACAGAAAAGCAGATTAGAGAATTGGCTAGAAATGCACCTTGGGTAAATTTATGGACTATCAAAGATAGTGTAAAGAACTCATTGTTTTATCACTCGGATAGGGAATTAACAAACAATCAACACGCACTAGTGGTATGGTCACAAACATATGATAATATACAAGAATCGACTGATTGCCCAGTAGACTATGTCATAGCAGATGACGACATGCTCGATGGATGGTTCTTGATTCAATCTGAGAAATCAACCCAGATGAAGACAGAAAAAGATTTTGAAGAAAATACAAAAAGCGATAAAATAAAAAATTCAGGCGAAGTTTATGTTATGTCTCAAAACAAAGAGCATTCAAAGAGAATTGATGGCATGAACTCAGCACACGGCAAAGCCATAAAAGGCCAAAGATTTGGAATGGTCAACAAAAAAGGGTCAGTACAACAGGGCGAATTTGCTGACGAAAGATTAAAGATGCAAACTATGTCCAACAACCAGTTTAAGGATACCGTCACTCGGAGATAACTATGGATAATAATTCAGAATATAAACGTGTCAGAGATAAAAATTATAAGCTAGAGTCTAAAGACCGCCTATCTAAGATTATGAGAAAGAAAATTCAGACCACCATGATTGGTGCTTTGAGTAGCATAGAAGAAAATCTTGGCTTTTTGTGGGACGGAGACGAAGAGCAGCACAAGCTTTACAAAGAACTTTATGACAAGATCAGATCAGAGATTTTAGACAAAGGAAATAATCAGGCAAGAAATATTGACGCTGAGTTATCACACTACGACGTAGAGTGGCTTAAGTATTCAATCACAATGCCAGTAATAACAAAGAACAAGGAGCAGAACTAATGGACAACAGCAAGGAAAAACGTGTAGAAATAGAGTCAGACGGCAAGCAGATAACGTTAGTTGTTAAAATGCCTACTACGGGTATAGCGTCTAGATCAGATAGAGTTCGTGCTAAAGCATGGACCGAATGCGTCCAAGATGGAATAATGACTAAAAAAGAACTTGCTAAATTTATGCGTAGACAAGGAATCTGGGACGACAAGAAAGAGCTAGAACAACTCGAAATAAGCCAAAAACTACTAAAACTAGAGCAATCACTATTCATCAAAAAGGGTAGAAGTTCGAAGGTAAAAGCAGATGAAGGCAAGAAAATAGCCATTGAGATGCGTATTTTACGCTTAAGAATGCGTGAATTAGTCGCAGAAAAAATAGCCCTCGAAAACAATACAGCCGAATCATTGGCTGATAACTCAAAATTCGACTTTTTGGTCTCTGCCTGTACTTACTATGAAAATGATCAAAGGGTGTATAATTCTCTAGAGGAATACACCAATTGTACTAATACTGAGATTGCTTTCGCGGCAGCCACAGCTTTAGCCAATATGCTGTACAACCTCGATCAAGGATTTGAATCAAGACTGCCAGAAAATAAATTTCTCAAGATGTTCGGCTTCTGTGATGACAAGTTATCACTAGTTGATACTGAGGGACAACGGGTAGACCCACAAGGCAGGAAGATCAATGACTTTGGCCAGTTACTTAATGAAGACGACAAAGTAGTAGATACAGATGGAAATCTTCTAGACGACGATGGTAATTATATTCCTACCGTAACCTATGTTGATGGCAAAGGCAAGAAAATTACCCCTAACGGATAGTATTACGATAGTAGTTAGTTAGATCATAATACAATATAATTTAATATACATTTTCATATCCCCTGAGGGGGGTGTGGATTTGTATGATATAACATAGTTAGGGAAATTTAATGTCAAGCAGATTTGTACTATCAGCACAGTTGGCTATTCAGCCACCGGCACCGACCGATATTAACAAAGTCATCAATAATATCAACAATCAGCTTAAAGGCATTAAGCCTGTATCTCTGTTTAATTCTAACTCAGTGCAGGGTGCAGCTAAAGTCAACAAAAGCTTACAGTCTGTAGGGTCAAACGCCAAAAAAGCTGCGAGTGGCATATCCATTCTTGGCACCTCATTCTCCCGACTAGGGAAAGAAGCATTAATATTTAGTGCTGCATGGTCTGCTATTAACTTCGCAAAGAACGGAATGTCTTCTGCAATTCGTGATGCTGTAGGATTTGAAAAGCAGATGAATCGTATCAAACAGGTAACTGGCGATACAGACAAAGAGCTTGGCATGTTATCTAAAACTATTCAGAAACTCAGTGAGTTTAGTGGTACTAGTTCGTTAGAGTTGGCCAAACTATCAGTTACTCTTGGTCAAGCTGGAATACGTGGTGCTGGTCTCGCTGCTGCACTAGAAGCAATTAATCAAACATCATTGGCTTCAACGTTTGGTTCAGTTGGAGACACAGCAGAAGGTTTGATTGCTATCTTAAATCAGTTTAATAAATCAGCACTTGAGTCAGGAGAAGTACTTGGATCAATCAATCAGTTGTCTAAGCAGTACGCCGCAGAATCTACTGACTTTATTGAAGCTGTTCGTCGTGGTGGTTCCGCATTCACAGCTGCTGGAGGTAGTTTAAACGAATTCTTAGGAGCGGTAACAGCCGTTAGGGCAAATACTCGTTTGGCAGCGGAGTCTATTGGTGTTGCATTCAAGACTCTCTCAGCTAGAATTCAAGATGACAAAACGGTAGACTTCTTCAAAACCCTTG
>Ga0307488_10000351_pt1 | contig 36972 bp, 31 predicted proteins | sample SB02metaG_FD_202248 | JGI IMG/M metagenome (GOLD analysis project Ga0307488, IMG submission 202248) | Sea-ice brine microbial communities from Beaufort Sea near Barrow, Alaska, United States - SB 0.2 | ecosystem: Environmental > Aquatic > Marine > Coastal | place: USA: Alaska | collected... | reverse complement strand
TCTTGAGCAACTTATCAAATAACTCATCATATAAGCCTGAGTCTTGATAATAGGTAGATTTATTTTGGAAGATTTAGTGGATTAATAAAAAGTTGAAATTAAGTAACAAATATTTGAGGTGAGGTGAATTAAGTAAATGAGATGCTCAAATTTAAATGACCATCTCATTAAAGCTTGGATTAACGTTTATACATTTTTATCAAACTAAATACTTGATTAGTCAGAATAAGTTAGTCGGTTAAACTTTTGCTGTTGAAAATCAGCATCACCAAAAGTGGTATTGATCATCATTAAACGCTTAACGAAATGACCTACATTAAGCTCGTCTGTCAAACCCATACCGCCGTGTAATTGTATGGCTTCATCGCCAATCAATTTTCCATTACGACCAATCATCACTTTTAACGCTGCAATGTTTTTGGGCAAATCTTCTGCACCACTTTCTGCAGCGCACACTGCACGGTACAAAATTGACTTGGCTTGTTCACCAGCCATAAACATATCAACCATGCGATGCTGCAATGCCTGAAAGCTACTAATAGCCACACCAAATTGTTTACGTGTCTTGGTGTATTCAATCGTGGTGGTGTTGAGTTTTTGCATAATGCCCATGGCTTCTGCACACAAAGCGATAATTACGTCACCAACCACTGCTTCAATCAGTGTATAGCCTTTATCAACATCACCTAAAACGTGATCCGCAGCAACACGTACATCGGTGAGCTTGATGTTTGCAACTAGTTGTCCGTCCATCAAGCGGTAAGAAGTGCGTTCTACGCCAGGTGCGTCGGTATCAATCAGAAACAGTGTAATACCCGCTTCATCACACTGTTCACCTGAAGTTCTCGCAGATACCACCACTTTATTGGCGGCCATGCCATTAGACACCACAGTCTTTTCGCCGTTAAGGACAAAATCAGCTCCGTCACGTTTAGCTTGGGTTTTCACGTCGGCCAATTCAAAACGGCTTTGACGTTCTAAGTAGGCAAATGAACCTTGCAATGAGCCGTCGATGATTTTTTCAATATTGGCATCTTGTAAGGCAGCGTTACCACTTTTATTTAGCAAGCCACCAAACATTAATACTGTAGCAACAAAGGGCTCAACCACTAAACCTTTACCCATCTCTTCCATCACTGCCATCACTTCAGTGGCACCGCCGCCAAAACCGCCATGGGCTTCGTCGAAAGGAATAGAAAGCCAACCAAGTTCAGCAAACATTTGCCAGTTAGCAGGGTTAAAGCCTAACTCACTCGCAGCATTAGCGCGGCGGCTATCAAAGTCATATTCGTCTCGCACAAAGCGCGCGACGCTGTCTTTGAGCATATTTTGTTCTTCGGATAAATTAAAATTCATAGTTAAAGACCCAATACGTATTTAGCGGTAATATTTTTCTGTACTTCGTTTGAACCACCGTAAATCGTGGCTGCTCGTCCGTACATATAAGCTTGTCTCGCTGAGTGTCCAAAAGCGTGGCCAATGGTCTCTTCAGTTTCTTCGCCGTGGATCACACCACTGTAGTATCCGGCTAAATCCATGTACATCTGCTGGATCGCTTGTTGAATTTCAGTACCTTTGATTTTTAGCAGTGAAGACTCAACGCCCGGTCCTTTGCCGTCTGCTGTTGAAGCCAGTACACGTAACTCTGTATATTCTAGAGCCATCAGTTCAATTTCAATATTAGAAAGACGATTCTGGAACTGGGTATCTTCGCTAAGAGGACGTCCACCGCTCACTTCTTGAGCAAGTAAATCCCGTAGCTCGCGCAACTTACGCTTAGAATCAGCAACGGCTGCAATAGAAGTACGTTCGTGAGCCAATAAAGCCTTGGCATAAGTCCAGCCTTTCCCTTCCTCACCAATGCGATTTGCAGTAGGAACACGTACATTGTCAAAAACAACTTCATTAAGACTATGGTGATCGTCAATAGAAGAAATCTTATTAACCGAAACACCAGGACTACTCATATCAATCAACAGGAAGGTAATACCATCTTGGCGCTTACCAGAAGAGTCGGTGCGAACCAAGCAGAAAATCCAATCAGAATACTGTGCGTAAGTCGTCCAAATTTTCGCCCCTGTTACGATGTAGTCATCGCCATCTAATTCTGCTTTGGTTTTTAATGCAGCTAAATCTGAACCTGCACCAGGTTCTGAATAACCCTGACACCACCAATCTTGATTTTTAAGAATACGCGGCAAGAAACGCTTTTTCTGTTCGTCGTTACCAAAGTCATAAATAACCGGGGCCACCATTTTCAAGCCAAATGGCACCACATCAGGGATACCAGCTAGTGAACGTTCGGTTTCAAAAATAAAGTTTTCGGTCACCGACCAATCAACACCGCCATGTTCAACAGGCCATCCCGGAGCAAGCCAACCTTTTGCACTGAGTTTATTCTGCCATTCAATTTGTGCTGTTTTGTAATCGCCACCACGACCATTTATACGCGACGCTAAATCTTCAGTCCAAGACTCAGACAAAAATGCACGCACTTGGTCTCTAAAAGCCAATTCCTCAGCTGAAAATGTAATATCCACTTTGTATTTCCTCTATCAATTGTTCATCTCGGGACTGACCCCAAGTAGGCCATTACTTTACGCCCCTTCTTTTGCATTGTACTTAGGGCAAAGTGCCACTTAATACGGTATATGTGTCAAAATAGTTTAGTTAAAATAGAAAGTGCACCGGAGAGAATTATTCAAATGTCGAAATTCATGCCTGATGCAAAATGGCGAGTTGCCTTATTGATCTATAATGGTGCCTGGGCTTCTACGGTTTTTAGCTCATTGGAGTTGTTTCACAGCGCTAACTTACGTCAATCAAAGGATCAGCAATTCCACTGTGATTTGCTCAGTTCTGACAATCAACCAGTCCAACTATATGGTGGCCATTCGATCTATGGCGATACGATGATAGGCGAACAATCTTATGATCTTATTATACTTGCCCACTACTGGGGGGATTTCGAACAGGTCACTCAGCAACATCCTGAAATTCCACCTTGGCTGGCGCAGCAATATGCTCAAGGTGCTCGCATCGCTGGGATTAATAGCGGTATTTTTTGGGCTGCAGAGGCCGGTATATTAAATGGAGGACGAGCGACCACCTATTGGCGCCACCTGCGAGAATTTGAACAGCGCTACCCCAAGATTCAATGGCAAGCTAACCAAGCGAGTGTAGAGCATGAAGGTATCTACAGCTCAAATGGCCAAAATGCATCGATGGACCTAAGTATGCACCTCTTGGAAAAATTTAGCGGCCCGTCTCTAGCCGCAAGTTTGGCAAGAGACATTAGCTTTGATAGTCGTCGAACCAATGATGTAAACCTGATTAATATCGCAGGCTTTCGGCAACACAGAGATGTGGGCATTCATCGAGCACAGGACTGGCTCGACGAACGTTATACCGAAAGTTTGGAGCTGCAGCATCTAGCCAAACAAATTGGTATGAGTAAGCGCACCTTCATTCGCCGCTTTCAAAAAGCAACAGGTGAACTGCCGTCTCGCTATTTACAACGACTTCGGGTTGAAGCCGCAAAACACTGTTTAGGTAATACCCAAGACAGTATTAAGACAATAGGAATGGGGGTGGGTTATCGAGATGTCAGCTCGTTCTCAAAAGTATTTAAATCTCTGACCGATGTCACGCCTCGAGAGTTTCGCTCGCGCCTTCGCCCATCGAATACCCATAAACCCTCAAAATAACCGTGTCATAACGACTGGGGGTATATTAACTGTACTTTAAAAGCCGACTGAAAATACGTTCGATATCCTTCAAATTTCGGCAAGGTTCTACACTGCTGCACCAAGGCGAATACTCAGACATAATAGAATCGCCGTTATCCCAACTATTGCGCTGCTCCGGATTAAGCCACAAAACGCGCTTGCTCTGACGAAACACCTTTTCCCAAATGTCAGTTCGGCCATCACCTTGATTATTTCGCGCATCACCGAGCATGATAACCGTGGTTTTTTTATCGATACTCGCCAGCGCTTGTGACTGAAACCCTGCCAGCGCTTTGCCATAATCTGTAGACAAGCCACCCCAGCGTTTCATAATTTCTTCGAGCGCCAACTCAATACCTTGTTGCTTGAAGAGTTCCGTGACCTCGATCATCTCCGAGGCAAAAATAAAAGAACGCACTTTCGGCATAACGTCTTGCATAGAATAGAGAAACAACAAGAGAAAACGCGCAACACGACTAACCGAACCGCTGACATCACAGATCGCCACAATTTTAGGTCGTTCGATGCGGGTCGCTTTCCAGCGGGTGTGAAATAATGCTCCATCAAAAGCAGCATTGGCGGCGATAGTTTTGCGCACGTCCAACTGACCCCGTTTACGGGTTAAACGTTTACGACTATGTTGCGAAGCTAATTTCCGTGCGGCTCGCTGTACCAAACGTTGCATTAATATATAATCGAGACGATCAAGCTGGCTTAACTTTGCCTGCTGTAGATATTCCTCACGGTACTTCAGGCCTTTATGTTGAGCAAAAATCCCATACTGCTGCTCTACATAATCTTTCACTTGATCAAGCAGACGTGCCCGAGCCTTCACTAATTCACGCTGCTTTCTTTTATGTTCAGGACTGCTTTTATGTTCAGGACTGCTTTTGTGTTCAAGACTGCTTTTGTGTTCAAGACTGCTTTTGTGTTCAAGACTGTTCGCTTGCGAACGGATTTCAGCGCTTAAAGCTTCATCTCCGAGGCGTTGCATTATTTTATAAGCGAAGTGATTTTTTTGAGTAAACAAAACAATGGAAGACAGTTTCTCGTCTATAGCAGCCTGCGTGATTGCCAAACTCATATCTTTATTTTCACCTAGAGCCTGCCCCAATAATGAACGTGGGCTAGTTTGCATCCCTTTTCCATCTGACATATCAGCTTGGCTAGAGCTCGGGTTACTCTTTGCATCTAGCGCACTCTCAGATGACTCGCTCTCGCTTTTATCCGCCTCTTTATTTGACTCCTTATTCAACTCTTTATTCGACGCTTTGGCTTTTTCAACACCCGCAAAATATAGGTCGAACAACTCCTCATACATCACTTGATCAGCCTGTCGCTTAACCAAGGTCAAAGCTAAGACAGTTTTGGATGTCTCGCGACTCTCAAGTCCTAACAACTTAATAGCTTTTAGCGCATCCAAGGATTCGGCTGGCGACACCTGAAGACCCGCTTCACGCAGTGCACCTATAAAGTCGGCAACAAAACGCACCTAGCGTAAACCCTTCAACAAGGCTTTAATTTCTGGTTCGACCAACTCAATATCATCCTGAAATTTCAGTAATAAATTCAAGGTTTCTTTAACCCAATGTGAGTCAAGTTCCTCAACATTGAGTAAAAGCAGCGCCCTTGCCCAATCGATAGTTTCACTGACAGCAGGTGATTTTTTCAAAGGCATGTCTCTAAGTTTGCCAATCAGTGCCACTATTTGCTCTCTTAGCTGCGAATCAAGACCTTCAACCTGGGTCGCTAAGATACGACTTTCTAAAGCGGCATCAGGAAAAGGAATATATAAATGCAAACAACGGCGCTTTAGAGCATCTCCGAGCTCCCGAGTATTGTTACTGGTTAACATCACTATGGGAGTCGAAACGGCCTTTACCGTGCCTATTTCTGGGATAGACACCTGATAATCAGATAACAGCTCTAGTAAAAAGGCCTCAAACTCTTGATCGGCCTTGTCAATTTCATCTATCAGTAAAACCGCACCATCTGCACTCTGCAGTGCTTGCAGTAATGGTCTGGGCTCCAAAAACTCTTGAGAATAAAAGATGTCTCCAAAATCATGCAAGCGGGCGATAGATTCATCCAAACCCCGCGCGCCTCGAAGTACATCACCCAGTTGTTCTTTGAGCACCTGGGTGTAAAGCAGCTGTTTACCATATTTCCATTCATACAGTGCCTTTGATTCGTCAAGACCTTCATAACACTGCATGCGGATCAGTGGTGCATTAAGATAGGTAGCGGTTACTTTAGCTAATTCGGTTTTTCCTACGCCGGGAGGACCTTCAATTAGAATCGGTTTTTGCAAATGACAAGCTAAATATATTGCGGTGGCGACTGAATGACTGCATATGTAACCTAAGTCTTCGTAACGGCTTTGAATAATTTCTGGGGAGGCAATTTTTTCTTGGTGTTTTATAATCACGGATATCTGCAGCTCTAGGATAAACATCCAATATTATTCGCCTAAAGTGCGACAAATACCAATCACTATAAACACAGTAAAACTATTGACCAAAAGCTTGTAGTTATCAATTTGACTTGCCTTTTGGGGGTCGTAAGGGTTTGGCTTCCAAAACCCATATAGATGATCACATAGGGTCAAATATTCGGGTACTTGCCATCTATCTGTTAATAAAAAGACAACAAATACTGTGGTGGTGATCCCACAGGCTATAATAGTATCAGCTGCGTTGTCACCCTGATGAATAAACATTATCAATACTTTTAACTATCAACCTTGCATCGCTCCGCATTAATTTTACCTCATAGTTTTTTTACATAGCTTACCCATGCAAATACACATCAAAGGCTGCTTTGAGCTTTGAGTTCAACTGGCTATTCATCTTTATTATCAATATTTAGAGTGTTTAGGTTATGTGCCATGTAGCCAATAGCTCACATGTGATTTAAAGCGTTTTTGTACTTCGACTTCACTTTCATAACAGACGGCCACAAGGACAGATATTGCTTATATAAACTGTCACTACGTCAGTCTACATTTCTCAATCCACACATATTGCGTAGTTCAGGTATAGACTTATCCTTTTTTAAAAAAGGTTGGCATTGAACATGATGCGGCTAACTCCAGCAAGCTGACTTTGTAAAACGCTTGGCATCATTATTGGCCCTACATCCTGATGTACCAACTCATTTATTGGAATTAGAAATATTAGAAACCAGCGCAGTGAGTGACATCAACTATATTATTTCGACCATTCAAGCTTGCATTGACCTTGGTGTTCACTTTGCTCTGGATGATTTTGGTACAGGGTATTCTTCCCTTACCTATCTGAGACTCTTACCAGCCAGCCTGATAAAAATAGACCATAGTTTTATACGATATATGTTAACCAACGAGGATGACTTAGCCATTGTTTTGGGCGTTGTCAGTTTAGCGAAAGCCTTTCAACTTGAGGTGATTGTTGAAGGGGTAGAAACAATTGAGCATGGTACTGTTCTATTGCAACTAGGCTGTGAATTAGCTCAAGGTTACGGTATTGCAAAACCGATGCCTGCTATTCATATTCCGCAATGGCTGTAAGTTGGAAGCCTAATATAACTTGGCGGCCATAAATCTTAGGGTTCAGAATCTAAAAAACGTGAAACATATTCGAATGTTCATTGTTATTAGCAACAGTGTGGTTTTCTTAGTCGAGAATAATATCTGCTTTTTGAAAAGCAGATATTATTGTAACAACCGTTAATGTTAACAAACCTGAATATCAACAATTTAAAGAGTGATCAAGATCTACAGTTTGAGTCAGTAGACCCTATGACTAACTAATTGGGTCAGGTATTCATGCACTTGCTCTCTGTCTGACAATACAAATAACAACACCACATCGCCAGGTTGTGCAAAATTCATGGCTATTTTTGCGCCTGCTAACGGATCAACAGCATTTTGTATTTTGTCTGAGGGGATCAATTGCTTGCGAAGATATTCATCAACAATTTTCGGAACTTCACCTATCTCGCGACCCCGCAGATAGTGCTCTAATTCAGTGACAATATATAAACTCGCATCTAACTCGGTGACTGCGTAAGTGAGATTACGAATTTCGTCATCACTTCTGTCCCCAGCATGACTGAACATGACTATTTTACGTTTAGCAGGCAATTGGTTAATGGTTTTTACCACAGCTCGCATACTGTGTTCATTGTGGGCAAAATCCACTAACACCTTGATGCCGTTAACATTATAGATATTACCTCTTCCGGGGTTATCTTCTGCGTTACTGCCGAAATCCTTTAAACCAGCTCTAATGGCCTCTGTGGGTAAATTAAGAGCTTTAGATAATCCCACTACACCTAAAGCATTTTGCACATTGTGCTGAGCAGCGCCATTAAGCGTCATAGGGACTTGTTCTAATGATGCGATGTTTTCTTCTACGTTACCCGTGGCATACACAATATGGTTATTACGCATAAATACTGCTGCGCCACCTGTTTTCAAATGGTTTTGAATCAAAGCATTGGATTCGTCTGTGCTGTACCAACAAATTTTATTATCGAGCTTTAATCCTCGCTCAATAACAAGATCATTATCGGCGTTCAATACTAACGTACCTTTCGCATCTAGACCCTTAGCGACCACAAACTTTGTTTCTGCTAACTCTGCAACTGTATTGATACCGTATTGACCCAAATGATCACTGGCAACATTGGTAATAAGTGCCGCAGCAACTGAATCAATGGGTAGACCTCTTCTTAATATTCCCCCCCGCGCCACCTCTAAAAATGCCAGCTCAGTGCGTGGGTCTCTGAGTAACATTCTGGCACCACCGGGACCTGAATAGTCCCCAGTATCAATAATGTTATCTCCCACTCGAATAAAATCAGTAGAAGTGACCCCAGCCACAAAACCAGCGGCTTTAGCGATGTGCGACGCCAAACGAACACTGGTTGACTTGCCATTTGTGCCAGTGATGAAAGCGCTTGGTATGTCTTTATAGTGTTGCCACTGAATCTCTTTTAACTCAGGCAATTCACGCACCGGCCAAGTGTGTGATGATTTACCCATACCTAGGCTGACATCGTCGTCATCGATTATGCAACTCACTCCATGTTTATGCGCTGCTTGCATAAACGCAATAAGCGCAGGGTTGAGTTCTTCAGCAAGCTCAACATTTAATTCACTTAGGCGTTGTTGCCAATTGGGTTCGGTTTCGTTTTTTAGTTCCGTCACACCACAATACCAAGCCAACTCAGCAATATCGCAAGCACAATAAAGGGCATCCATAGGGGCGCTAAGGGCTAAGTTTGCCCCTTCACTATGCAGCCGATAATTAGTTTGCTGTTGCCAACTAAACTCTGTTAGCAACTTTTCAACCCACTTCTGCCAAACATTCACCACTTTGTGCTTATCGATGCCTTCAATAAACACATCAAGAATGGCACCGGGGTGATCCCATATCAGGTTAGGACCCGTTAAGCGCCTTGATTCTTCTAGTTCTAATCGCATTATTCGAATCTTCCTCAATCAGAATCTTCGTCATGTTCAACCACTAAACGCACACCGCGCTCATCATGTACCAGAGATTCACCTGCGTTTAATTCAAACTTATGCTCTACGTGTTCAAATAGTTTTTCAGGGAAATCTTGAGAAGGTATTTCATCTTGATTGTCTAGGTCTGCATCGCTATTAAAATGCACTATCTGTTTCCAACATCGAGTAATGTTATCGCCCAAAATAATCAGCAAGTCACCTTTTTTACAATCTTTTAGACCTTGCTCGATAGCCTCTTCTTCAGCTGGGATAACTTGGATGTTAGCTTCATCGATACCAGCATCCAGCAGTGTTTGTTTGAGCATTTGTGGCACTTCATCATGACCACGTCCTCGTCTGTCATCGTCAGCTTTACAAATGAAAGTATCGAAACCTTTGGCAGTAATATTTGCCACGGCTAATACATCTTCATCTCGCCTGTCTCCCGGCATAGCCATCACAATACGGCGTTTCCCACTCACATCTAAGCGTGTTGCGAGGTCGGTAATCGTAGCAATTGCAGCAGGATTGTGAGCGTAATCGAGTATCACTTTGAAGGGCAGTTCATCGTAAATATTGAGTCGACCAGGCGCTTGATAGAATGACGTATTGAAAATCCGTAAACCTTGACGAATATTTTCCAGCGAAGTGTCAAAACTATAAGCAATTGCCGCGGCAAACATGGCATTTTGCACATTGTGCAACGCCTTACCTTCAACTGTGGCGGGAATTAAATGGGTCCAAAGTAAAGGTATATGAGCGCCTTTATCATAAATGGTGATCATGTCGCCGTTGATGCCTTTTTCGAGTACCGCTGCCATACCACCGCTGCGAATATGTTCACGCACTAAGCCATGACCTGAGTCCATAGTCACATAACAGATACGCTCGGCGTCACAGAAATCTGCCATCTGTAAACACAGGTGATCATCGGCATTCAGCACCACTACATCTTTCGCAACTTCAACCACAACACGTTTAATTTGTGCCAGTTGCTCTACTGTATTAATACCCCTTTGTCCCAAATGATCAGCCGTAACATTAATACAAGCGCCAACATTACAACTGTTATAGCCTAAACCACGTTTGAGAATACCACCACGCGCTGTTTCCATAATGGCAAAATCAACGCTAGGGTCACGCAATACAATTTGTGCAGCAGTGGGTCCTGTCATGTCTCCTTTAACCGTTAAATGTCCGTCAATATAAACACCGTCTGTAGAAGTCATACCCGTAGTGAATCCAGACGATTTCATGATGCTGGCTAACATACGAGAAGTTGTGGTTTTACCATTAGTCCCAGTAATAGCCGCAATAGGAATGCGCGCCTTACTGCCGACAGGAAACAACATGTCGATCACTTTTCCAGCGACATCTCTGGGTGTGCCTTCACTTGGTGCCACATGCATTCTAAAACCCGGCGCAGCATTACATTCGCAAATACCGCCACCAATTTCTTTATACGATTTACTGATGTCGTCGGATAAAAAATCCACTCCACCTACGTCAAGACCAATGGCCTTGATGGAGCGTACTGCCATATCTCTGTTATCGGGATGCACCATATCTGTGACATCAATGGCGGTGCCGCCTGTAGATAAATTCGCTGTAGAGCGTAAAAAGAAAATCTGGTCTTTGTCTAATATGGTTTGTTTATTGTAGTTAGCTTCATCCATCAGGCGTTCGGCTTGGCTATCTAGTTCCAATCGAGTTAATACTTTTTCATGGCCTATGCCGCGGCGCGGATCTAAGTTAACGATGTCGACCAGCTCTTCAATACTTCTGCTACCATCACCCACTACATGGCCGGGAACACGTTTAGCAACCGCCACTAGTTCATTATTCACTACTAACATTCGGTGATCGTAACCCGTTAAAAAGCTTTCTATTAAAATAGCTTTACCGGTGCCGTGTTTTTGCGCTTCGTGATAAGCGGTGATGACCTCTTCATCCGTTGTGAGGTTGATACTGACCCCTCGCCCGTGATTGGCATTTAAAGGTTTAACGACCACTGGAAAACCAATTCTATTGGCAGCTCTGGCGGCTTGTTTTTCGCTATATGCCATCATCTGTTGAGGAACGGGCAAACCTAAATCGTTGAGTAGGTTATGGGTGTCTTCTTTGTCGCAAGAAATTTCTACTGCGATGTGTTTAGTTTCACTGGTGATGGTGGCTTGGATACGCTGTTGGTATTTACCGTGCCCAAACTGCACCAAACTGTATTCGTTTAGTCTAAGCCATGGAATATTGCGCTGTTCTGCTGCTGCCACTAAAGACCCGGTACTGGGGCCAAATTCTTTTCGTTGAGCCATGCGCACAAAAGTACGAAGTTCATCGGTAAAATCAAAATCATCCTCAATATCTGCTTTAATAGCTTGTTGCACATTGGCAGGCATCAGATGCGTTAATAAACGCATCCCTAATGAGCCAGCCTCTAGACCTACGTCTCTTTGATGATATTGATAAACAACGTTGTAACAACCTTCTTTCTTCAAACTTCTGGTGCGTCCAAAATTGACCGGTGAGCCAGCTAAGTTTTGTAATTCAAGGGCAACATGTTCCCAAATATGTCCTATCCAAGTCCCCTCATCTTCTTTCAATCGCTTGATAAAGCCTCCTTCTTCACCATATGAACAACCATGGCTTTGCAATGAAGGCAACGCTTTTATCAACCCTTCAATAAAACCCGTACCCAATTTTACCGAAGGCCATTGCTCGAGCACACCAATATCAATTTGATAACGAATTACAGGAAAGTTAGCGTAGATGTTAGGACCAACATACACATTTTTGCTAAGTATTTTCATAGACTAAGGTTTCCTGTTCAAGTTTTACTGAATTAAGATTACGTTGAGAATGTATAGATGTTTTACACATTAAACTAATTTATAGAAAAACGCTGATAAGCGCCATTTTTTTTAGTTTTTTGGGAAAAATGGTTAGTATGAAAGTAGCCAGAAAAAAATATTACTGGCCCATTTCATAGGAGGCGATTATTCGATGAAGGCTTTTCGATCGTTAATGTTATAACGACTTCCGTTTGCCAATATATGCAGTTTTAAGTTCAGCAACGTCAGTGCATCTCCGCTGCGAGCTTCGGCCATAGATGAATGTTCAATATCCGACGGATCGATGACTGTAATAGCGCCACTGCCCACGACAGTAAATTCATTATCACCGTCGATAAAAGCGGCGGTATCTTCATCCAGTCCAAGGCCTAATAAAAACGGATTGTAAGACACAGCACTTAACAAACGTGACAATCTATTACGTTCATTAAAATGCTGATCAACCACGATAGTATTAATCAGTCCCAAACCAGGTGCTAAGTTAACGCCATCTTCAGTAGGTACAATACCGGTATTACCACCTGTGATCATATGTTGCGACACAATGGCTGCTCCCGCTGAAGTACCCGCCACATGCACACCTTGAGCATTTAGCTTACGAATAGTCTGGGCTATGGGTGTGCCACCGAGAATAGTCGACAAGCGCAGTTGATTCCCCCCAGTAATAAATATGCCCGTACACCCTTCAAGTTGGGTGACATATTCTTCTTTTTTAGCATCATTACGATCACTAATAGGCAACCAGTGGGTATTACCGGCCCCTAAATCTGTAAATAATTTTTGATATCGCTCACCCGTATCTTCCAACTGAGAAGCGGTAGGTACGATGCAAATATCAGCTTCACTACCACCACATAACTCAACAAATCTCTTTAAGATTTCAGGGTTATCTATTTTTTCTTCAGCGCCACCGATGGGTATTACAAACCCACGTTGTTGCCCTTTAATATCTGGAGACGGCATTTTTATTCCTCAAAGGTACCTTTTTTAACAACTTCTTTATTGTAGATATGCCAAACACCCTTTGCCATTACGTGGCTAATTCGGTTTTGTTTATCTAAAACGATTAAATCAGCATCCATACCGAGTGCTATTCGACCTTTAGTTTTAAAGTTCATAAGCGTTGCGACATTGCTTGTAAAAAAGGCTAAGCAATCTTGTATTTTTGTTCCTTGGTCTATCAACTGATAAAAAACATTGGTCATAGCAATGGAATTAGCAAAATCCATTTTAGTCATATGACCCTGTTTATCAAAATTAGGCAGACAACCACCGCCATCTGAGCTAATGGTTAATTTGTCTTGCGGATAGTCGCTATTGATAAAGCGTAACAACGCGTCAGCAGGCTCATAACCCGCATCGCCGGTTTCAAATGCGGTGACATCAATCCAGCAACCCTGCTTAGTTAACTCGCACGCTTCTTCAAATAATTCTCTGCGCCGATTCACATGTGTCGGGTTAAAGGTTTTAGCGGGTATCTCGGACTGTGCTAACGCTTCGCGCACTAACTCTAGCCCACGTTCGCCGTCACCTAAATGCAAATGCACTATGCCCGCTTTGCCAGTCATCAAACGCGAAACATGAGCCTCTGATGCCACTTTGAGTAATTCATTCAGTGTGGGTTGAGACGAACGGTGATCACTGATGGCCAGTTCACCCACTCCCACAATAGGCTCAATAAAAACAATATCGGTTCTGATAGAGCCGGTCAGCGTAGTCGGCGGTAGATGATAACCACCGGTATAACAATAAGCAGACAATCCCTCTTCACGCAATGAGTATACTTGTGCCAATAATGATTCGGTACTTCGAGTGACATCATCGGTACCTAACAGCCCAACAGCAGTGGTAACACCTGCTTTGGTGAATTGACTTAAAGGCACAGCAGGCACACGAGTAGAAAAACCGGCTTCGCCACCGCCACCAGTAATATGAGTATGCGCGTCGATAAACCCGGGAATAAGCGCTTGGCCTTGCAAATCTAATTCATCAACAGCCAGTAGCGAGTCTAAAACGGGTAAATCATCACCCATATACAGGATTTCTCCGCCACCAATCACAAGATGTTTAAACCCAATCGAATTCGGAGCAAAAACATTAGCATTTTTAAGTAAAGTTATTGAGCTAGCTGAAACCACAGAATGTACCGACATATAAAAGAAACTGAACCCTGTGATCCTAAAGCACTCAAGACCGCTTAGCAAAGGATTTGTCTGCTAGATCAAAGGGTAAAATCAAGATACAGGCCACTGAGTGACTGCAATTGAAGTTAATTACGTTTAGAGTAGGTACTTGTTCTTTATTTACACAATGGATTGCCAACATGATAAAAACCTTTTCTCTCACAATATTGCTGTTAGCCTCTATGCCAACCCTAGCAGTAGGGGCAAAAGATTCACCCCATGCATTAAAAAGCTTAGAGATTTACAAAACCATTATCGGCATTCCAACAGTTGCTGGTAGAGGCAAAGTACCAGAATTGGCTGCATACCTAGCCAATGAGTTTCGTGAAGTCGGTTTCAATGATGAAGATATTCGTATTATTCCTAGCGGTGAAACAGTAGGCATGATTGTTCGTTACAAAGGTAGCGGTAATGCTGCCAATAAACCCATTCTTTTACTGGGTCATATGGATGTTGTAGAAGCACTAGACAAAGACTGGGATCGTCCTCCCTTCGAACTCACTCAAGATGACAAGTATTTTTACGGTCGAGGCAGCATAGACAACAAGCTTGGCATTGCTATGCTCTCGTCAACCTTTATACGATTAAAAAAACAAGGGTTTGTGCCTGACCGAGATATTTTCATCGTGTTCTCGGGTGATGAAGAAACCGGCATGTTAACCACGCGTATGCTGGCCAGTGAACGTCCCGAGCTAGCAGAAGCAGAATACGCACTGAATTCTGACGCCGGTGGTGGTGACTTAGATCAAAATGGCAAAGCCATAGCTTACCTAGTGCAAGCGGCAGAAAAGACCTATGTCAGCTTCGAACTTACCCTACGTAATATAGGTGGTCACAGTTCAAGACCCCGTCCCGATAACGCTATTTATGAACTATCGACAGCATTACTCAACATCAGAGATTACCACTTCCCTGTCATGTGGAGTGATATGACCCGTGAGTTTTTCAAAGTATCAGGGGCCCAACTCGGTGGTGAACTAGGACAGGCAATGACAGCGTTTGCCGCTGACCCTACCAATAAAAAGGCATCCGACCGACTAGAAACAGAATCGTCATACGTAGGTACCACTCGCACCACTTGTGTCACCACCATGTTAACCGCAGGACACGCCGAAAATGCCCTCCCCCAATCCGCCACGGCCACAGTCAATTGTCGTATTTTTCCTGGTATAAGTGTTGCAGATGTCAAACAAACATTACAAAAAGTAGTTGAAAATAAAGCTGTTGAATTTGTAACATTAGACTCACCAGTAGAAAGTCCCATATCAGAATTGCGTGATGATGTTATGGCGGCAGTTAATAAAGCTGTTCGTTCACGTTACCCGAATGTGCAAACTATTGCCTACATGGAATCAGGTGGCACCGACGGCATGCACTTTCGCAAAGCCGGCATTCCAACATGGGCTGTATCAAGTGTATTTATGCGTCCCGATGAAATGTTTGCCCACGGCCTGAACGAACGACTGCCTATCAAAACCTTTTATGATGGTCTTGATCACTGGAGTATCATTCTAAAAGAACTAACAGCTAATAGCCCTTAAGCAGAAAAAACAGCCATACAATAAATATCACCTAGGCTTAAATAAAAATAGGCTTAACACATTAGCTAATTTTTGTTTGGCCTAGTGATATTCCACTGAAAACGCAGGTCTACTGACTCAATGCGTATCAGCGTAATGAGGTATTTGGTTATGTATTCACTATTCAGTCAACACTTTTAGTGAAGATCAATTTGATAACATGACTCTCTTGTCATTTTGTCTCACTTAAGAGCTAGGCGCATGTATTGCCTTTAAATATAAAGCTTTATTTACAGTTACTCCACACTCTCCTTTTACGCTTATATTATTGATTTTTAAAATATTTGATCTGTTTTTCCGCAAAAAAAGTATCCTTTCTGTGAACGACAGACTTCTGTCTTAGTTTTGCATTCTTAAAATAATTAAAACTGATTGGAATCTCATATGTTAATATTTAAATCTAATGCACTAAAGCAGAAATTGTGTAGTAGCGTGCTCAATGCAATACACACTCCTTGTGTTATTACCAATAACCAAAACAAGATAATTTGCGTCAACACCTCATTTTCTGAATTGGCAGGTAAGTCTCAACTCAACAATCAGGATTTTTCGAGTTTGTTCAGTCAACAAGGGCTAGAAACATCCTTGAAAAATGGTGTGGAGCTGAGTTTGAATACCTCGACTTTAGATATTTTAGGTGAAGATTTCTTTTTGCATACTATGGCACTTATAGATAGCAACCCAGTTGACTCAGACTTTTTTCATAAACTCTGCGACAAACTGACAGAAGGCCTGGTGATCGTAAATGAATCAGGAGATATTGTTCATTTTAACCGTCCGGCGGCAGACCACCTTGACCTGAGCCCAGATGATTTAGGCAAATCATTAGCCAAACACTATAAAGGTAAATTAATTTCACAAGTAAAGGGAGAGCAGTCAGTATTAGTCTCCTTGAATGATGGAAGTACTGAGCTGTCTGTCAGCGTGATTTCGTTTGCACATTCTGACCAAGTATTTAAGGCGATAAAGTTAATGCCTGAGTCACAATCGGCTGAATCCAAACAGCAACAAGAGATGCTAAGCCTAGTAGTGAGTACTACCAGTGCATCTTGTTTAATTACCGACCATAAAGGCACCATCATTTACGTTAACCCAGGCTTTGAAATCCTTAGTGGATATACTGCGGCAGAAGTTATCGGGAAAAAACCCAGCTCTTTTTTACAAAATGCACAAACAGATACGGATACAATCAGCCGAATTTCTCAGAAACTCAAAGCTCGAGAGCCTTTCTACGAAGAGATTCTCAACTTCACTAAAGAAGGAGAGCCCTATTGGATTATTCTATCGGTCAACCCTACGTTTGATGAAAGAGGGCAGCACACCGGTTTTGTGGGAGTTAGCTCAGATATACGCGAGACTAAGCAACAAGTACTGGCCCAATTAAGTCAGAAAGAGGCTATGAGCCAGTATTCCGCAGTAATGGAGTTTGACTTAAAAGGAAGCTTATTATCGGCTAACCCATATTGCTTACAACAGTTTTCTAATACAAACGAGGCAGATTTCAAAAGAATGGTAAGGAGTTTATTTGACCACCTGCCGGCAGAACAAGCTGCTAGAGCCAGAGCTGGGGATAGTGTTCAGGAAGTAATTTCTATCCTGCATAATGGTTCTGAAGTGAAGTTTGATTGTATGATCAGCCCTGTGACAGACCTCAGCGGAAAAGTCGAAAAATACATAGTGTTTGGTGACAATATATCAGATCGTAACCGAGTCATTGAAGACACTCATGGTGCCATGTCAAAGGTGCTTGGTCGTATCCAAGAAATTGTCACGACCATCAACTCAGTCTCAAATCAAACTAACCTTTTGGCATTAAACGCAGCAATTGAAGCGGCTAGAGCCGGGGAAGCGGGTCGAGGTTTCGCGGTAGTGGCAGATGAAGTCAGAACACTTGCCAAAAGCTCTACAGAAGCAGCAGTGCAAATTGGCGACTTAATAAAAGAAACTCAAACTCATGTGGATGGATTGTCCGCTTACTTGGGTAGTAAACGAGAGTCCGCCTAATGTAGTTGGAGCTTATACATAACGCTTCTGACTACAAAGAGATACAAGCTGACTCAGTAAATTTCGTCATTAGACTCGTTCCTTTGGTCAGTGCTGCTTAGGCGATAAAAAATAAACAACCTATTAACTTTATTTTTTGTTACCTTGTAGAATTTTTTATAGTTGCTTAGTTTAAGCCTATGCAACTATAAAACGTAATCTATCAAGATAAGGCTTTTTAATGTCCGAAGTAAAACCAGAAGAACTGATGATTTGCGACCGTTTCTCCTGTGACAATTGCAGAGACAGAGAAAGCCTCGATTTTGACTTCACTATGGCCTTCCAGCCGATTATAAATTGTCAATCCAAGAAAATATTTGGTTATGAGGCACTAGTCCGAGGATTAAATAATGAATCAGCCTATTCCGTCATCTCTAAATTAAATGATGAGAATCGATACACTTTTGACCAACAATGCAGGATAAAAGCCATAGCGTTAGCGTCTCAACTTAAGCTTGATTCTATTTTAAGCATTAATTTTCTTCCGAATGCAGTTTACAAGCCTGAACGATGTATTCGTACGACTTTAGAAGCCGCACATAAATACGATTTTCCAATAGAAAGAATCATGTTCGAATTTACCGAAGTTGAAAAAATAGAAGACGTTGCACATGTAAAGTCTATATTGAAATATTATAAAGCCAAGGGATTTACTACCGCAATAGATGACTTTGGTGCAGGGTATGCTGGGCTAGGCTTACTGGCCGATTTTCAAACTAACATTATCAAGATTGATATGAGTTTAATACGTAACATTGACCAAGATAAGACGCGGCAACTGATTGTTAAAAACTGTTTGAATTTATTCAAGGAACTAAATATTACAACCCTTGCTGAGGGAATTGAAACTGAACAAGAGATGTTGTGGTTACGAGAAACCGGAATAGAATTAATGCAAGGCTATTTTTTTGCTCGACCCGGTTTTGAAAGCTTGCCCGAAGTTAATTTCAGTTCGTTTTAGAGATATACCTTTATTAGTTGAGGTGGTTAAAACCGAAAACAACTAATCGCAATCCACATTGTAAGTTTAAAATGACATACATCGGTTTGTACCTTATGGTTTATGCATGACTACGACAAACTTAAAAGTCAACCAACGGCCTATCTACAGTAAAGCTCAAACAAAGCTTATTCAAGCCACATTAGACTCTTTAATGGACGGAGGTGTGAATGGCTGTTCGGTTCGTAAAATTTGCGAAAGAGCTAACATGGCAGTTGGGCTGATTAATTATCACTTCGGTACGCTCAACAACCTTTTGGCAGCCGCATATTCGGATTTAGCGTTTTCTCTAATGAACGAGGCCATAGTAAAATCTCAAAACACCGATTTACCTAGGAAAAGACTATCTATTTTTATTAAGGAAACCTTTAGTGATTCAGTGATGCAGCGAAAGATCCTCCGAGCTTGGGTGGTGTTCTGGTGCATGATAGACAGAGCGCCCCAAATTAAGGAAGCTCATGATTCATCAAATAAAGCATTTAGAGTGTTTCTCGAACAAAGCTTTTCTGAGTTAAATCAACTACGCTCCGTCAAACCTTCGCCGCGACTCGCCTCGATAGGCCTAACTGCAATAATCGATGGTTTATGGCTAGAATGGTGTCTATCTAGCGACACCTTTAGTGCAGATGAAGCGGTATTGCTATGTGAACAATGGGTGGATACTGCTTGTAAGTAAGTGTTACTGGCAGTCGACTCTGTAAAACCATATTGATGTTTTCAGTTATGATTCTGATGGCAGCTAGCTTGGACTTTGCAATTATTAGAAAGCGGCTAATTTACACTCACTTCAAGCGATGAACGAGACTTCATTATTCAGTCATTTAACGACTAAAAAACGGTCGGATCAGCCATATTGTTCTGAATATAACTACAAAATTGGAGTACGACACTCTGGATATTATGTGCGCCGTCTCTGCGAGATGGATAGACCCATAAAAGCCGTCTAATTTATAGCAAATATCAGCCAGATAATTAGGCTGGAGCATAATCTATGCTCCAGCCATCAGATTAAGTATCAAAAAATTCATCTGTTACAGAGACTGGCTCTTCATAGACTTCATTAATAAACCAACACTTATTTATATACAAACAGTTATTTATTCACAAACAGCAGTCTAACGTCGATGGCCTGCACTTGAAGGTGTGACATCCGGCTTAAGTTTAAAATCTGAACCAAAGTCAGTAAGCGGATGAAATTTCATCGGCTTTGTCGTATCAATATTTTTTAATCGAGTACTGTAATCATTCAGGTATTTGTCACAGGCTTCTTGACCAAGGAACACTGGTGAATAGGCCACAAAAGCTGGCAATACCTCAAATCCCGTATAAAATAAGGTACCGTTGTGGAGGTGCCAGAGAGCAACGTTAATATCACCCATCACACCATCCGGTTCAAACATTTCAGGGTATGCGCCGCAACTTGTCACAACCATAGCTTTACGGCCTTTTAGACCTCCAGTTTCATAGCGTTTTCCGGCTCCATAGACTATTGAGTTCACGAAAACACGATCGAACCAACCTTTCAAAATTGCCGGTGTTGAAAACCAATAAAGAGGAAACTGCACAATAAAAAAATCACACCAAAAGAGCTTCTCTAACTCAGCTTTAATATCTTCAGGAAGTGCATCATTATCAACCGCAAACTTCTGCTCACGATCATACTGCAAGCGCTCAGGAAAACGACGAGTAGAAAAATCATCAGCACTAGCCACTGGGTTAAATCCCATTTTATACAGGTCAGAAACCACTACCTCATGCCCTTCAGACTTTAGAGTTTCAACTCCTTTTCTATGCAATGCTGCTTGAAATGAAGCGTCCGGCTCCGGATGCGCATATAAAATAAAAACTTTCATTTTCTCTCCCCTCAAAACTCATTAGATCATCGCTAAGCTATCAAAAAGGCTATCAAAAAAATATACGACATTCATTAGTCAAAACCTTATGGTTAATGCTCTAACAATGCTGTTTTAAAGCCGTTCTTTAAGTCATTAATCGATGGCCACATTGAATCCAAGCTAAATATCCACCTACAAGAACGCGCTTGAAACTTGTTCGAGGCGATATAGATTTGCAGTCTTTTACCGTAAACATGCAAAAATATATGCTCGACCTTCACCTCATAAAAACGAATCATTAAAGATGGATATTTGAATGGGAATAAGAGTCTGGCTAAATCAATGGTCTAAATTATCCAGCTGTTCTGTAAGAATAATGCACATACCTTATCTATGCAACAGGCCTTAAGTCGCTTGCGCTAGCTGCAGTGTATTCGTTACAACTAGCGATAAATGACGCGTTTAATCGAGGTAGATGGGTACTTTTTCTTAATAAAAATTTTGCAGATAATCTGTCTATAATAATGAGGATAGCTCCGGCTGTTCTGAACCAAGCTAGTATATCTAACGTACTCAAATCAATTAACGTCAAATTGACCCCATAACGGAGCATGTTTATGCAATATAAAGCACCAGTAAACGACATCAAATTTATTCTGTTTAATGTCTTGGGCGCTGACAAGCTCCATGAACTGGATAAGTACAGCGAAGCCACACCCGATATTATTTCAGCAGTCATTGAAGAGGCGGGGAGATTGGCCACAGAAGTTCTGCAGCCAGTCAATAAAATAGGAGATGAGCAGGGTTGCCAATACGACCCCCAGACGCACAATGTCACCACTCCGGAAGGTTTTAAAGAAGCTTACAAGCAATTTACGGAGGCGGGTTGGGCTTCACTTGATTCTCCTACTGAATTTGGCGGGCAAGGCCTGCCACACACCCTGAAGTTCATTGTGGACGAAATGGTCTGCTCCAGTAATCTCTCACTCGGCATGTATTCTGGGCTTACTCACGGGGCTATCAGTGCTTTATACGCCCATGGTTCTGAGGAGCTGAAAGACACTTATTTGGCTAAACTTATTAGTGGGGAATGGACAGGCACCATGTGCCTGACAGAGCCGCAATGCGGCACAGATTTAGGCCTAACACGTACCCGAGCCACTCCTTTAGCCGATAACAGCTACAGCATCAAAGGAACCAAAATCTGGATCTCCGGTGGCGAACACGACATGGCTGAGAATATTATCCACCTAGTGCTGGCAAAGCTGCCAGGTGCGCCAGACACGACTAAGGGTTTATCACTGTTTTTGGTGCCTAAGTACCTACCAGGAGATTCAGAACGCAATACCGCATTTTGTGGTGGGCTTGAACACAAGATGGGTATTAAAGGTTCGGCAACCTGTGTCATGAACTTTGATGATGCGAAGGGCTGGCTTGTAGGGGAGCCCAATGATGGTATGCGGTCCATGTTCACTATGATGAACGAAGCACGCCTAATGGTTGGTATGCAGGGATTGGGAATTGCAGAAATGGCCTTTCAGGAAAGCCTAAACTTCGCCCGTGAGCGACTTCAGAGTCGTTCCCTCAGTGGTCCCAAAAATCCTGAAGAGGCGGCTGATCCTATCATTGTGCACCCCGATGTGCGTCGCATGTTGATGCGTCAAAAAGTCCTTAACGAGGGAATGCGCGCCTTAGCACTTTTCACTGGGCATCAACTCGATTTGTCTGTGGCCCACCCTGACGCTGCGGTGCGTGAAGGAGCAGATGACATGGTGCAGCTCCTTACGCCTGTCGTGAAGTCGTTTCTCACTGACGAGGGTTTTAATAACGCTGACCAGGGGCTTCAAGTACTTGGAGGTTCGGGCTTTACCACCGATTGGCCATTGGAACAGCTGTTGCGCGACAGCCGTATATCACGGATTTACGAGGGTACCAACGGCATTCAGGCTATGGATCTCGTCGGTCGCAAGCTCGGCCTGAATCGAGGTCGACTCATTGGTCACCTGCTAACAACACTGAATGACTATGTCAAAGAAAATGTCTCACTGCCACACCATGACGCACTAGTAGTCGCGGTTAAGTCTTTAGAGAAAGCCACCCAATGGATTGCAGCAAATGGTATGAAGGATCCCGAACAGGCGGGAGCAGCGGCTAGTCCCTTCTTGCGCCTCATGGCACTGACAGTTATTGCCTACATGTGGTCAAGAATGGCTGCTGCTGCGAAGGAACAACTGGATGCTGGCGAAGGTAACACTCCGCTGCTAGAGAGCAAGTTGGTTTCGGCGCAATACTACTTCGACAAACTGTTGACCGAGGGTACTTGGCTGCTGGCTGATATCACCAGCGGAAAAGACAGCATGATGGCTTTGACAGACGAGCAGTGGTAGGTCTGAATACCTGTAGTGGTGCACTGAAAAGCGTACCCAACAGATAACCACTAAGGAAAGGCTCAGTTGACCTAGTGGTGGCGCCAATAGTTGCAAAAAGGCAGCTAGGTGCCACCTGTTTTTGCACGGCCACAAGTTGTTTTATTTTATCTGAGTGGTTGATCACCATTATTCTTGGTTAGTCTACTTTTTCTGCCATATTGACAGTGTTGAACGGGTGTTCAATACTGTCAATAATCACACAGCATAATTTTTTGGGAATGCAGATGTTAGATGCAATTATCATAGGTGGTGGACACAATGGGTTAGTGTGTGCCAACTATCTTGCAATGGCTGGTAAAAAGGTACGTGTATTAGAACGCCGTAATGTGGTGGGGGGTGCTGCCGTTACTGAAGAATTTCATCCTGGCTTCCGAAATTCAGTGGCTTCTTACACAGTAAGTTTACTCAATCCAAAAGTAATTGATGACTTACAACTACACCAAAACGGCTTGAAGATTGTACATAGAAAGGTCAATAATTTATGGCCACATGATAACGGTGATTTCTTAGCATTTGTTGTGGGATCTGATAATTTAAAGGCAGAAATAGCACGTTTTTCCAAAACAGATGCTGATGCCCTAGACCGCTACTTTAGAGACACAAGCATGGTCGCCAATATCATTCGCGACTTTTTACTTGAAACACCACCCAATGTTGGCGGTGGGATCAGAGACATTTTTAAAGCAGCAAAGTTTGGTAATCGTCTGCGAAAATTACCCATCGAAGACGAACGTATTGTGTTGGATATCTTCACAAAAAGTGTCTCAGACTTTTTAGACTTATATTTTGAAAACGAGTACGTCAAAGGCGCATTTGCTTTTGATGGCATTGTGGGTAATTACGCTGATACCCAAACTCCCGGTTCTGCTTATGTTTTGATGCATCATGCTTTTGGTGAAGTCAATGGCATAAAAGGTGTGTGGGGTCATGCAATTGGAGGTATGGGTGCCATTACTCAAGCCATGGCGAAGACGGCTATAGACAAAGGGGTTGAAATCGAAACCGATGCAGCAGTAAAAAAGGTGTTGATAAAAGATGGCAAGGCATACGGTGTATTACTAGAAAATGGCGAAATCTTAGAAGCAAAAGTAATTGTCTCAAATCTCAACCCAAGCCTGTTGTATAACCAATTGGTTGATCCGAAAGAACTTCCAGAAGATTTTGCACGGCGCATGAAACATTACAAAAACGGCTCAGGCACTTTTCGTATGAACGTGGCGTTAAGTGAGCTTCCCAAATTTACCTGTTTAGCGCAGCAGGAACGTGCCAGTGCCGAACACCTAACAGGTGGCATTATTGTAGGTGCAACATGTGATTATATTGATCAAGCCTACCGTGACTCAAAGCAACATGGCTGGTCTAAAGCACCCATTGTGGAAATGCTTATTCCTTCAACACTTGACGATACCTTGGCGCCTGAAGGACAGCATGTTGCCAGTTTGTTTTGCCAACAGTTCGATCCAGATATCGACTGGGATCAACATCGTGAAACAGCAGCAGATTTAATTATTGAACAGGTCGAAAAGGTTGCACCAGGTTTTAAGCAATCGGTGTTAGGTCGCCAAGTATTAAGCCCTCTGGATCTCGAACGTATATTCGGCCTGACAAAAGGTGACATAATGCACGGCAATATGAGTCTGGATCAGATGTTTAGCACCAGACCATTATTAGGTCATGGCAACTATCGTTCACCCATCAAGGGTTTGTATATGTGTGGTGCTGGAACACATCCGGGTGGTGGAGTAACAGGTGCACCCGGGCACAACGCGGCGAGAGAAATTATACGAGATAATTAGAAATGGGCAAACACCTCAAAAGTGGAAACGCATCGATTCTGATAACCAAAATATAAACGATCGCCTCTTAAGCCACATTGAAGCGATAATTAGTCAACGGGGTTTTGTTGACTTTAATGGGCTCGGTGATATGGATGTTTGTTAGTGACTCACATTCTGGAGCCAGGCAAGTTGCCATGACGGTTATCGCTTTCTTTTCGGCTTTAACTGGCTTAAAAAAGGTTTCAGCTGATCTGAAATAGAAAAAGCATCGTTCGTTCATCCACAAGAACATCTGGCCCAATTTTGATATTCCTGTCTATCGGCGCCTTAATTGATAGTTTTATGTTATCTGGTGTAGTGCCCAGTCTGTTGTAATATGGATTAGATATATTATCGCCCACTTACTTCTAAACACCCCCCGGCTTAATTTGTGTATTAGTCTCAATCAGTATTGGTGGCTCTTAGACCACTGCCGCCACAATTGGCGTCGCACTTATGGGAGTAACTTACAATTTTGCCCTATCACCAGAAATGATCGCCGGTGCGATAATTTCTGATGCCTATTTTGGCGATAAAATGTCGCCTCTATCGGAAACAACCCATTTAACGCCATTTATCACAGGCACTGATTTATTTGAACATATTAGCCACATGGCTTAGGTTCAGTACCCAGTTTTGTGATTACAGTATTAGCATTCTTCGACATTGGCTTAAGCTAAGCTGTCACACAATAAAGCCAAGCAAGCATTCACGCCTTCATACAAATCCTCGACCAACATTTTAATATTTCGCCCATCAACCTAATACCTATTGCGCTTTTACTCTGGCTAGCGATTAGGAAGATCCCAGCGAACATCGCTATCATAGGCACATCGATATTAGCTTGTGTATTTACCCTCATATTCGAATACGATGTTTTGCTCAACTTTGCTGGTGAACTGGGTACAGCTCTGCTGTTCAAATCATTGTGGACAGTGCTATTCGACGGTTTTAGCATCAGCACCGAGAATGCAAGTGTGAATGGTTTGTTATCATGGGGCCATGGCTGGTGATGACAGGTGTGCTTGAAATAATCGGATATATTGATGGGCTGATGGGCCTACTAGTGAAGTGCGGGCGCTCTACCGGCTCACTTATCGCCTCGACCATAGCAACATGTATAGGCGTCAATATAGTAACCGAGGACCAATATATGTCATTAGTACTACCTAGCTAAATGTGTAAATATGATTTCGCAAAACATAATCTAACCAAAGTTAATCTATCTCGTACCTTAGAGGATGCAGGCACCCTTACCTCGCATTTAATCCCTTGTAATGCCTAGGGGATCTATACGGCTGGCACTTTAGTCGTGGTCACTGTCGGCTATTTGCCCTATTGGTTCTTTAATGAATACCCATCCGCATAAAAAAATTTAACGCTCTGCGCCCAATCAAGGCGCGTGAATCTATGAATAAAGGGGTGAGTCTAAGGGTTCACATATAACTTTTGTACGCTGATGGCGATTGGTATTAGTTAGAAACCCTACTACTCTTGTCATTTAACAGATACTGACTGGGGCTAATATTGTTGAAAATATATCTATATAGCGTTTTTTTCTGGTTAATTCTGCCGGCACTGTTATTGGTGCAAGCAGGTGAACAAATAGAGCGGACCATTAAAGTTCCGTCTACGGGGCATTTATACATTGACATCGATCGCGGTTCCGTTGTGGTCCAGGGTTGGGATAAGAGCGAAATATTAGTGATTGGTAAATTGGATAGTGACAGCCAAAAACTATTGTTTAAGAACAAAGGAGAGAAAACCTTAATCAAAATCAAGATTAACGAAACCTCTTATCGTGGAAATGCACATTCAAGCGATGGTAATCAGCTCAAAGTATTTGTTCCACAAAATATCCAGATCCACTTCAAAGGATTAGATACTGATTTCAATATTGCAGGCATAGTCGCAGGTGTAGAAGGAAAAACAATTAATGGTGAGTTATTGATTAATAACGTGCACATCAGCATCAAGGTGTCCTCGATCAGTGGGGATATTAAAGTGACTGAGTCTTATGGCATCGCCTCTGTTGAATCGATACAGGGTGACGCCAGCATAATCGGAAAATTCGAGGATGTGACACTCCGGTCTGTGACGGGCGACATCTGGGCTGATATAACTAAAATTGACAACTTGAGTACCAATAATGTAGCTGGGAATACCAAACTAGTCGGTAATCTCAAAAAGGATGCTCAGGTTAAAATGACCAGCGTAAAAGGAGACTTGCATTATGAAGCCTCCGGAATACTTAATGCTGAATGTGAAGTTGCTAGTCAATTTGGTGGTGAAATAGTGAATAATTTAACCACTGACCTACCTAACACTTCTCATATGCAGCAACAACAATTGAACTTTGTATCAGGTGATGGTTCAGGTACTTTGGTGATGAAGACTATCAATGGCAAGGCAATTATAAATCGAGCTCAGTAGTTTAAAAAGTTTGAGTAAGCAGACACACTTCCTTCTGCGAACTTTGGAGACATTTTTTGGAAAATATTTTACATCAACTTAGGCAACGACAGATTTTTAAAGTCGCAACGATTTATGCCGTTTCAGCTTGGCCATTGATACAAATTGCGGATTTGTCGGTTCCTGCCTTAGGGTTACCAGATTCAGTGATGACAATGTTGTTACAAGTTTTTGTAGCAGGATTTCCAATTACATTAATATTTGCTTGGTTATTTAATTTTACGCCCGATGGCATTGTCAGGGCTTCATCAGATAGTCATTCACAAGGTGATCAGACCATTAATTTAAAAGCCACCCTAGCCGTGGTGGGATCATTGCTGGTAGTGACAACGGTTTTATTCGCTTCACAATATTTTTTGGATGACAAAAATTCATATGTTGCAGCTAATCTAGACAACAATAACAGTGAGCTATCACCTACAGTTTCTCCATCCATTGGATCTAAAAATGACACAAAAAATGAACAGTGGAACGGTAAAAAAGAGTCCATTGCTATTTTACCTTTTGTGGCATTAAGCAGCGATCCCGAGGACGAATACTTTGCAGATGGAATGGTTGAAGAGCTGTTAAACTTACTCGCTAAAATTCCAGATTTACAGGTTGCTGCCAGAACGTCTTCATTTGCATTTAAAGGGGTGACCAATAAAACCATCACCACAATAGGCAAAGAGCTCGGTGTAGATATTATTCTTGAAGGCAGCATTCGCAAAAATGATACCACCAATAAAATAAGGGTGACCGCGCAACTTATTAAAGTCAGTACTGGTGAGCATCTTTGGTCCGAAACCTATGACAGAGTTTATCAGGATATATTTCAAATTCAGGATGATATAGCCAATGCTGTGGTCAACAAGATGAAAGTTACGTTGCTGGGTGCTGCCCAAAGGATTGATATTACTGCAGAAACATTGAATGTTGATGCCATGATCGAGCACGGAAAAGGTCAAAAAGAGCTGACTCATAGAAGTGTCGACTCTATCAATAAGGCAATGACCCATTTTAAACGTGCTGTGTTACTCGACCCAAATTATGCCAGGGCCCACGTGGGTGTTGCGGACGCTACTATCTTGTCAGCACTTTACGGTAATACATCCAAGGAGCTGGCGAGTGAAAATGCTCAACAAGCGATAAATAAAGCGCTGTCAATAGATAGTGAGTTCGCTGCAGCCTACGCCACTCAAGGTTTGTTACTGAGTTGGGAAGATGTAGTGAAAGCGGAACAATCTTTCAATAGGGCGATTGAGCTGAACCCTAATTATGCCATGACATATATGTGGTATGGCTCGCTACTAAAACAAAGTGGCAAGCTAAAAGGATCTCAATCGCTCTTTTTAAAAGCACTAAAACTGGATCCCAAATCACCGATTGCTGCGAATAATGTTGCCTGGGGTTATTACCTGATGGGCGATGAGACAAAAGCCATGGAGATATTTTCCCAAATTATTTCCAATGATCCTTATTATCCTGGTGCCTACACCTTGGCAGGTGAAATTTTGACAAATCATGGCCGCCTGGACGAAGCAACTAATATGTATAACAGGGCATTAAAAGTTGATCCAGTCAACAGCCATGCAATTCAAGGATTACTGACTGCCAGCATGGATGTGGGAGACTTTGATGCAACCGTTCAGTGGTTTGAGTATGTTGAAAAACGCGATGCACGGTTTTCAGAGCCGTATATTAACCTTTTAAAAGCCAGATTTAATTTGGTTCAGGGGAACCGTGAAGAGGCTCTGCGCTATCTGGACACGGCCGATTTTGGTAATGAGGATTTTGGTATGATGAGATTTATAGAAGGAGATAAGGCATTTTATAAAAAGAATTATGCTAAGGCGGCTTCTGTCTATCAAGAGTTACGGGAAGAAAATCGTGATTCGGAAGTTTCGTTCTATTCGATTCAAGATGGACGAATAGCCGCACATCTTGGGTATGCATACCAACAGCTAGGTGAAATAGAAAAGGCCAAAGTTGTCATTGATGAATTTGAACAATATACAGTAAACAGCAGAATTACCCGCTCAAACAATCCTTCTTATTATATGAATATGGCGCAGATAAACGCGTTACAACAAAATAAAGAAGAAGCCTTTTATTACATTCAAGGAGCGATAGATGTAGGTTGGGTGAGGGTGTGGGAGGTTGAACAGACACCCATTTTTAGTTGGCTAAGTCAGGACATACAATTTACCCAAATGATGGGTGGTATTAAGGCCCGCCTGGCGACAATGCGCAACAGATTGCATGATGACGATGAGTTTTTACTGGCAGAAGCTGAATACTTGTGAGCAAGCGTTTCTGGTAGTAGAACCTTTGCGCCGATTACCTTTATTAACAGAGGTCTTGCCTTGTGTAACACGTAAAGCTGGTTGGCTTTTACCTTGGGGAAATGATGTTCAGTGACATGCAATGAATATACTGAACGGCCAGCATTTAGAAAATCACCACTGACTGACAACTCAGCGATGCTCGGACAAACCTCAACTAATTGGTTCATACCCATTATTGCAACAAGACTAACAGCAGAGACACACAAATAATTAAGAAGTTAATTGTCTCGCACTTCAAATAGATTGCACTATTGGTAAATTCCGACACTGGCTCTACCGTTTACAATAAGAATTATTTAAGTGAAAATGAATGTATCTAATTCAGAGATAATAATCTGTAACATATAACAGTATAATGAAAAACAAGACCACATAGCCCTAAAAAATATTTTAAATATACTAATAATTAACTCTTTAATCACACTGATAGTAAAACTGCGGATCCTACATATTCAGATGGTGAATGAGTAGCTAACACAGATATCGAAGCTAACTTTAAGGCTCCGATATCGCCAATAAACTTGAAATAGTGATCTTTATCCCACTTTCGCAATAAAATACCTTAAGAGCAGGTCTGTTACACTTACACAGTGACCTGACGTTAATGGCAAAGAGGAAATTATGAGTACATATCAAAAATCACAGGATGCAATTTCTGCCCTGACACCGGAGCAGTTTCACGTCACTCAAGAAAATGGCACTGAGCGCCCTGGTACCGGTGAATTATTAAATAACACCTTACCTGGTATTTATGTAGATGTGGTATCTGGAGAACCTTTATTTGCCTCATCTGCCAAGTATGAATCAGGATGTGGCTGGCCGAGCTTTACTAAAGCGATAGACTCAGTCAATGTCAATGAAATTACTGATAACTCGCTTGGTATGACGCGTACTGAGGTACGTTCTTCTTATGGTGACAGTCACTTAGGTCATGTGTTTCCTGATGGACCCAGAGACCAAGGTGGTCTGCGTTATTGTATTAATTCTGCTTCACTGCGTTTTATCCCTCGGGATGAGATGACAGGCAAAGGTTATGAAGCTTATTTAGATCAAGTAGAGGATGTTTAGTCATGGCAAATGAACGCGCAGTATTAGCCGGAGGTTGCTTTTGGGGCATGCAGGATCTTATTCGTAAAATGCCTGGGGTTACATCAACTCGGGTGGGTTACACGGGTGGTGAAGTGCCAAATGCGACTTACCGCAATCATGGTAACCATGCAGAGGGAATTGAAATATTATTTGATAATGAAGTTATCAACTATCGAAAAATTTTAGAATTTTTCTTTCAAATTCATGATCCCAGCACACAAGATAGACAAGGTAACGATACCGGTGCGTCTTATCGTTCGGCTATTTATTATGTGTCTGATGAGCAAAAAGCAGAAGCAATAAGAACCATTGCTGACGTGGATGCCTGTGGATTATGGCCTGGAAAAGTAGTGACCGAAGTAGAGCTTGTGAGTGACTTTTGGGAAGCTGAAGTTGAACATCAAGACTATCTAGAAACACGCCCCAATGGCTACACCTGCCACTTTGTAAGACCTAGCTGGAAACTACCTTCAGCTTAGAGAGTTTGAACACGTGTGATTATTAACAAACTAGCACTTAAAGCTTCCTGACATGACAACTGCTCCTAGTAAAATTGGTTTGGGTGGTGGTTGTCACTGGTGTACCGAAGGCGTATTTACATCACTTATTGGTATAACTAAAGTGGATCAAGGATGGATAGCATCAGACGGCGAGCACTCTAGCTTATCTGAAGCGATTGAAGTATATTTTGACCCAGCAGTCATTTCGTTATCAGACTTAATCGAAATCCATTTGCATACTCATGCCAGTACATCCAACCATTCTATGCGCGGAAAATACCGTTCAGCCATATATACCTTTGACGATGTTCAATTTAAGCAAGCTCAAGATATATTGCATCTACTTAGTGCTGATTTTAATAAATCAGTCATTACTCAAGTCTATCCTTTCAAACATTTTAAACAGAATAAAATTGAGCTTTCACACTACTACTATTCAGCACCAGACCGGCCGTTTTGCCAAACCTATATTCGACCAAAAATCAGCTTGCTGCTAGCCCGATTCAATCATCATGTAAACCAAGATAAAGTGGTTGAATTTAACTAGGAATTCAGCAATTTTCAATGCTTCTAAGCATATTAATTGAAGCCGAAATAGCTTTGAAAACTCAATTGAAATCCTGTTGTGGTTCGCGCCAGGCTCAGACTGAGCAACAACCTGTTTTTTGCTAAAATAAAAACTCAAATTGTCTTCTAAAAATTAATATAACGGTATTTTTACGAATGTATTGGCAAGTAAGGGCTTCCCAAACGTTGCTTTAAAATGAGGCGTATTTTGTGTCCTCCTCATCCTTATCTATAGTATGAACTTGCATCTAATTAGCATTAATGAGATTTCCGTTAACCTTGTTAGCCTCTCATTGATGGTAGGTTTGTCAATTTAAGTTCCACTTGTATACCACTTTGTAATAGTTCGTAGCGGCTTAGGCCCTCGATTTGTCACAAAAACGTTAGTTTATGTGGGCTTATTAAGTACATTTTACCTATTGCCCTCCGGGTCTTTTTTAGCGCCTTTAGTTACATACTATCCATTTATATTACTAGCTGGGTTGGCGGCAGTTGCGACATTAGGTATCACCCGTTTCATTCCAACGTTTATAAAAAATCGACAGATGGAAACAGATAAACGGATTGAATTTTTGGCAATTAACACGGCTAAAAAAGCATGGATCGCGAATGCTTTAAAATCAGAATGGATGGCATTATATTACATGATTTTTGGCTGGCGATTGGCTCGCACACCGAATATAATTAATCAGTTTAGTTACCATCAGAAGAGTGGTGACGTAGGTAGTCATCGGTTTATCTATTTTCCAAATTCTTGGATTGATATTTACCCACATTATTTACCCACATTATTTACTATAACATTTCACCAATAGTCGCCGTAGTGCTCACTAACGGTCATATATACAGCTTGTACTTTGGACTATCTCAAGCGATGGCAATGAAGAATCGATTTATAAAAATAGAAGGCGATAACCTCTACTTAAGATGCGGAAGATGCGGAAGATGCGGATTATTGTTTGATGTGTGTATACCTACAAACATGATTCAGTCAGTACACAAAATTTCAGCTAATGCTGCTGAAGAAAAAGTTGCTGAGCAAATAAAGCGACCTTTTTCGGGTGTGCTAACACTCGTATCACATTAAAGGAAACGATTACGTTACCTATTTTTGCGGGCTTGTCGAAAGATTGTCATCAAATAATAATGGGCTTAGATTCTCTAATTTGATGCTGAGTGAAAATCAGAAACACACGTTAATCCACTCAAAGGCTCAAACTATATAAGGCCCTATAATAAATACTTGTGTGAAATACTTCCTTATATCTGGTTACATAAATTGACTACGACTGCGTTTTCTTGTCATAAATCTAGGTGCACTCAAATATCTTGCCGTCACGTCGGCTAAAAATCATATGTTTAATGGTTAGATTGACCGGACCATGGTTGTTATTAGGAATTGTTATTGTTCGCTAATCGTTTGCGATTAAATTCAGGTAATTTAGCGCGTATTTTTTCTTGAATTTGCGGTAATAAGCCAATATGTTTTTTATGAATAATGTGATTAATCGAAAGCTTTTTAAGCTCTATTATTTGAAAATCTTGGTCAAAATGTTTTTTTATCATTTCATCTATCACATAAATTGCATAGTGATATCGGTCGGCTTTCAGCATACTCAAAACACTGGAGAATAATTCATTATCTACACGAATCGATTTAAATTCTTTATTATCAATAAGCCCTATCATCCTGTCATTTGCCAGTATAGAGACTCTTTTATCAGCTAAAACACTTCGATTACAAGGTACTCCCTTGGCGCAAATTAAAGATAGGCTGACACGCTTTAACTCTGGTTTTACCACTATCACATTGGGATATTTTTTTGCTATTTCACCAAGTCGTACTACGTCAGAGTCTACAACACCGTCGTTGAGTAAAATTAATCCCCGTAAAGAAGGAGTAGGAATTATTTCCACTTTAAAACCCAATTCAGAATAAATTTCGAGAAAAAGATCAGAGTAGTCTTCAATATCAGGGTACACAATATGGGTCATTAAGAATGGTTTTGAAGGTTGAGCAGAACTTATAAATGAATAAAAAGTTAGTAGGTAGATAATGAATATCCAGGTTTTCATTTGTTTCTCTGTTATCGTGATTCTATTAAGATTCGACGCTCCACTGTTATATTCTAGCACTTTATCGCAGAAGTATTCGTATGATTAACCTCTTCTGTTTTGGACTAAATTGGATATTGAAATACGTCTTTGTATTCGTTACATAAATTGACTATTTCGTATTTTATCTGTTGCTGAATAGTTGTGAGCTAAAAGCCAATAAAATGTTACGGTGATTTACAAAAACTAAAAACAGAGCCATCCAATGAAATTCATCCTGAAAATTCTCGTCGTTATGATTGTCGTTGGTAGCGCTGCCGTTGCTTGGTATATCCATAACAAACAACCGATACGCAATGGTGAAGTCAGCCTTGCCAAGCTGAAAGAGACGGTTAACGTGCGTTATGATGAACGCGGCGTACCGCATATCCAAGCTCAGAACGAAGCCGACATGTATCACGCTCTGGGATATGTGCATGCCCAAGACCGTCTGTTTCAGATGGAGATGGTGCGCCGCTTGGCGCGAGGTGAATTAGCGGCCATACTCGGGCCAAAACTCCTCGACAGTGACCGTTTGTTTCGAACTCTAGGCATTCGCGCTCATGCAGATGCCTATGCAGCGAAGATGGACACTAGCACTCCTGCAAATAAGGCGTTGGCCGCCTATTTAGATGGTATCAACCAATATCAGAACACTCACCCAGCCCCCATAGAGTTCGATATTATTGGCATTACAAAACGCCCTTTCACCGCAGCGGATACGATTAGCATCGCTGGTTATATGGCTTACAGTTTTGCCGCCGCTTTTCGCACCGAGCCGGTGCTAACGTATGTACGTGACCAATTGGGTGCTGACTATCTTGAGGTGTTTGATCTGGCTTGGCACCCTGACGGTGTGGTGCCACAGAGCCTTACCGCCAAAGATTGGCATGGCCTAAATCGCCTAGCTCATATCAGCCAACAAGCGATCTCAGATAGTGGTTTAGCACTATTTGAAGGCAGCAACGCTTGGGCTGTATCAGGGAGTCGCACATCCAGTGGTAAACCACTCCTAGCAGGTGACCCACACATTGGTTTTGCCGTTCCGTCAGTCTGGTACGAAGCACATTTGTCTTATCCAGGGTTTGAGCTGTATGGTCACCATCAAGCACTCAACCCAGTCGCTAGTCTTGGACACAATATGGACTTTGGTTGGAGCATTACTATGTTCCAAAACGATGACATAGACCTGATTGCCGAGAAGCTTAATCCTGATAACATTAATCAAGTTTGGTATCAGGGCCAATGGGTAGAGCTGCAAAGTCGCACTGAGAAAATTGAAGTTAAAGGTGAGGATCCAGTCACATTAACCCTGCGTAGTTCGCCTCACGGCCCTATCATCAACGATGCTCTTGGTGAGCATTCAGGCAAAACACCTATCGCCATGTGGTGGGCGTTTCTTGAAACCGAGAACCCGATCCTTGATGCATTTTATCAACTCAACCGTGCTGATACCTTATCAAAAGCCCGTGCAGCCAGTGAAAAAATTCATGCGCCAGGGCTCAACATAGTCTGGGCTAATGCTAGTGGTGATATTGGTTGGTGGGCAGCAGCTCAGCTGCCTCTGCGCCCTAGTGGCGTCAATCCTACATTTATTCTCGACGGCAGTAGTGCTGAAGCTGATAAACTGGGTTTTATACCTTTTACTGAAAATCCCCAACAAGAAAACCCGGAACGCGGGTATATTATTTCAGCTAATTATCAGCCCGTGCCTGATAGTGGTATTGAGGTGCCGGGTTACTACAATTTACCCGCTCGTGGGATTCGACTAGAGCAACGTTTAAGCGACAATAGCGTGCAGTGGAATGTGCAAAATAGTCAAGCACTGCAACTGGACACTGGCAGCGGCTATGCACAGCGCTTGCTTAAACCGTTGTTACCCATCATTAAAGCTGCGGCCAGCGCCGATGAAAAAGAGCTCGTGAACTCACTCAGTAACTGGGATGGGGATCATAAAATTGATGAAATCGCCGCAACCATTTTTAACCAGTTAGTTTACCAACTTGCATTTGAGGCCATGAGTGACGAAATGGGTGACAGTTTCTTCGCAACATTAATTCGTACTCGAGTAATAGATTTTGTATTACCACGTTTAGCTGAGGATCCCGACTCGCCGTGGTGGGATAATCGAAAAACGTCAGTCACCGAAGATCGCGCAGCAACAGTGTCCGTTGCGTGGCGAGAAAGTTTAAAACATCTGCGTAGCACGTTGGGCAACAACACGGCCAACTGGCAATGGGGCGCAGCTCATACTCTCACCCATGAACACCCACTAGGCCAGCAAACACCGCTGGATATATTATTCAACGTGGGTCAGTTTGCTGTACCTGGTGGCCACGAGACGCCAAACAACCTGTCACATAAAATCGGTCCAGCGCCTTGGTCAGTAGCATACGGCCCCTCAACTCGCCGACTAATCGACTTTTCCGATCCTAGCCAGTCACTTGGTATCAATCCTGTTGGGCAAAGTGGGGTGTTGTTTGATCAACATTATCAAGATCAAGCTGAATCATATATCAACGGCCAATACCATAAACAGTACTTAAGCGAAGCCGATGTGGCAGCCAACACCCAAAGTACCTTGCAACTAGTGCCGGTCAAATGATCTAACAATGTGAATTAACATAACCTTAAACAGAGCCAAAACACACTCTGTTTAGGGGCGCGGTTAATAACGTTAACAGCCAATAAATAGGGAGGTGACTATTACAGCCCCCCCTGATGCTCAAACCTGAAGCTAATAAAGCCTTAAATAAGTTCCTCGTGCTCATGCATAACATTAAAACAATCCTTAAACGAATGTGCAGTGGCATTAATATAAACTGGCACATGTAATACTCTACTAACATCTGTTGATGATATTACCCCGCAAATCTTGTTGGTTTCATCCAAAACTTGAATATGAGCTTCGCCTAGTGACTCCATAGTTTTCTTAATATCACCGATACATGCTCTGTGAACAGTATTT
>Ga0307488_10000349_pt1 | contig 37098 bp, 37 predicted proteins | sample SB02metaG_FD_202248 | JGI IMG/M metagenome (GOLD analysis project Ga0307488, IMG submission 202248) | Sea-ice brine microbial communities from Beaufort Sea near Barrow, Alaska, United States - SB 0.2 | ecosystem: Environmental > Aquatic > Marine > Coastal | place: USA: Alaska | collected... | reverse complement strand
GAAACTCCTGTAGCAGAAACTCCTGTAGCAGAAGCGAAAGTTGTAGAAGAAAAAGCGGCAGCAGCAGCAACTTCGCCAAAAGAGTCAACAAAAAAAGAAAAATAAAAAACAATCGTTCATTTATAACTGTTTGAATACCTCCATATATTCAAACAGTTTTAAATTTACAAAAAACAACAGGTAAAATGGTTAAAATAAGTGCTTCAGACGTAAAAAATTTGAGAGAGGCTACTGGTGCTGGAATGATGGATTGTAAAAATGCATTAGTTGAGGCAGAAGGCAATTTTGATAAAGCTATTGAAGTTTTACGTAAAAAAGGGCAAAAAGTAGCGGCAAAAAGAGCCGATAGAGATTCTACAGAAGGGTTGGCAATTACAAAAATAAACGAGGCAAATACCAGTGGTGTTGCGATCGTTTTGGCTTGTGAAACTGATTTTGTTGCAATTAATGATTCCTTTAAAGAATTAGCCAAGAAATTTGTTGATATCGCAATTAATTTTGAAGATAAAGAATCTTTCTTACAAGCAGATTTTAACGGAATTACAGTAGCTGAAAAATTAGTTGAGCAAACTGGCGTGATTGGTGAGAAAATTGAAATTACCGCTTTTGAAAAAATTGAAGCTGCTTTTTTAGGCACCTATACTCATGGTGGTAAAATTGCTGCCATTGTTGGACTATCAAAAGAAGTTGCCAATGCAGAGACCTTAACCAAAGATGTTGCGATGCAAATTGCTTCTATGGGAGCGTCTCAATTGTCTTATACAGATTTTGACCCTGCATTTGTTGCCTCAGAAACAGAAGCAAGAATTGCAGTCATTGAAAAAGAAAATATTGAACTAGGAAGGTTGGGAAAAACATTAAAAAATGTTCCTCAATTTATTTCTAAATCTCAGTTGTCTGAAGACGTTTTAGCAAATGCAGAGGCTGCTGCAAAAGCAGAATTAAAAGCAGAAGGAAAACCAGAACAAATTTGGGATCGAATTTTACCAGGAAAAATGGAAAGATTTATTTCAGATAACACCACCTTAGATCAAGAGCAATGTTTACTAGATCAAAATTTCATCAAAGATGAAAAGAAAAGTGTAGCAGACTACGTTCGTTCTTATGGAGATGTTGAAGTAACCACTTTTATTAGAGTTACTTTAGGGTAACAAAGCACGAATCTTATTTTAGGTTCTTATATGCCTTTACAAAACCATCCAATATTTGGATGGTTTTTGGCTTTCTATATAATAACAATTCCTTTTAAATATATAAATAAAAAGACAGATCTCCTGTAATTTATATGCAGATAAAAAATTTCATTTTTTAGAAAATTGAAAATGAAAAAATTTACGTAATTTTGCGACCCTATGTGCTGCTATTTATAATGAAATTGATCACCTAAAACAGAATCTTTAATATTAAAAACCTTAAATGCAATACAAAAGAATACTTTTAAAATTAAGCGGAGAATCTTTAATGGGCGATAGACAATATGGCATCGACCCCAAACGTCTAAAAGAATACGCCAAAGAAATACACGAGGTAATTAAAACAGGCGTTGAAGTTGCTATCGTAATTGGTGGTGGAAATATTTTTAGAGGGGTTGCGGGAGCTAGTCAAGGAATGGACCGAGTGCAAGGAGATCATATGGGGATGTTAGCCACCTGTATTAATGGGCTGGCCTTACAAAGTGCCTTAGAAGACGAAGGAATCCTTACACGTTTGCAAACCGCCATTGAAATAAAAGAAATTGCCGAACCTTATATTAAAAGACGTGCAATTCGCCATTTAGAAAAAGGAAGAGTTGTTATTTTTGGAGGAGGCACAGGAAATCCATATTTCACCACAGACACTGCGGCCGTTTTAAGAGCAATTGAAGTTCATGCCGATGCAATTTTAAAAGGAACTCGTGTAGATGGTATTTATAATATGGATCCAGAAAAGCATAAAGATGCCGTGAAATTTGAAACTATTTCCTTTAAAAAAGTAATTGAAAAAGGATTAAAAGTAATGGACATGACGGCTTTTACCCTAAGTGAAGAAAACAATTTACCTATTATTGTGTTTGACATGAACACCCATGGAAATCTTTTAAAACTTGTTTCAGGAGAAAAAATAGGGACTATTGTTTCCGACAAATAATTTATAAAATTTAGCCAAAATGAACGAAGAAATTGAATTTATTTTAGATGCTGCCAAAGAGCAAATGGAAAATGCGATTGAGCATTTAATGAAAGAATTAAGAGCGATTAGAGCAAGCAAAGCAACTCCAGCCATGCTTTCTACTGTTTTTGTTGATTATTACGGCGCTCAAACACCTCTAAGTCAAATTGCAAATATAAATACTCCAGACCCACGAACTTTAAGTGTTCAACCCTGGGAAAAGAATATGTTACAAGCCATTGAAAAAGCCATTCAAAATGCCAACTTAGGTTTGAATCCTATGAATAATGGAGAAATAATCATAATCAATGTGCCCCCATTAACAGAAGAAAGACGCTTGCAATTAGCAAAACAATCTAAATCGGAAGCAGAACACGCAAAGGTAGGAATCAGAAATGCAAGAAAAGATGCCAATAATGAGATTAAAAAAGTAGAAGTTTCTGATGATGAAAAAAAAATAGCAGAAGATGAAATTCAGCTATTAACCAATAGTTTTGTTAAACAAAGTGATGATCTATTTACTAAAAAAGAAATGGAAATCTTAACCGTTTAATGACAGATTTCCAACCTTTTATACAACTTTACAAACAATTTATTTAATGAACTTCTGGACAAAAGTTGCAGGACTAATTTTAAGGAATAGATACTTAGCTTTGCTGCTAATCGCTGGTTTTACTGCTTTTTTAATGAGCAAAACAAGTGATATAAAATTTTCTTATACAGAAGCCAATTTGCTGCCTACCAACCACGAGGCAAACATAGAATACAATAAGTTTTTAAAGATTTTTGGCGACGAAGGAAATCTCATTATACTTGCCGTTAAAGATTCCACTTTCTTTACTCCTCAAAAATTTAATGCTTGGAATCAGTTAATTGATTCTTTTAAAACAGATGAAAATGTTGATTTTGCAATTTCTATTGCAGACATTCAGCAGCTAAAAGCAGATAGAATAAATAGAAAATTCACCCTTGAGCCTCTGTTTAAAAAGGCTCCCACTACTAAAAATGAGATTTTAGCTATTAAAAAACAGTTATTTGAAAATCTTCCGTTTTATGAGAATTTACTTTATAATAAGAAAACAGGAACCATACAAACCGCTATTTATCTAGATAAAGAGATTGTTAACACCCCTGCAAGAAGAGATTTTATTCAAAATGTTTTAGTCCCAAAAATAGCAACTTTTAAGAAAGAACAAGGATTAAATGTTCGGGTATCTGGAATGCCGTATATCCGAACCTTAAATTCTCAAAATATTCAAGATGAAATTTTGTTGTTTGTACTTGGTGCCTTAGTAATAACCGCGATTATTTTCTTCTTATTTTTTAAATCATTTAGGGCTACATTTATTACACTGCTAGTGGTTATAATTGGTGTTATTTGGGCCTTTGGATTTATTGGTCTATTAGGGTATGAAATCACCGTACTAACCGCTTTAATACCTCCATTAATCATAGTAATTGGGGTTCCTAATGCCATATTCCTTATCAATAAATATCAACAGGAAGTTAAAAAACATGGTAATCAAGCAAAATCTTTGCAAAGAGTTATTTCAAAAATTGGAAATGCCACCTTAATGACCAATATTACCACAGCCTCTGGTTTTGCCACTTTTATTTTTGTTAAAAGTGAGTTATTAAGAGAATTCGGTATTTTGGCTTCCATCAATATTATTAGTATTTTTATTTTAGCCTTAGTCATTATTCCAATTCTTTATAGTTTTATGCCACTCCCAAAGAAGAGACATTTAACACATCTAGAAAGAACCTGGATGGAAAATGTAGTGAACTGGATGGAAAAGATGGTGAAGGAAAATCGTATTGCCATTTATATTACCACGATATTATTAATGACGCTGGGGATAATTGGCATCTATCAAATTCGTGTTTCTGGAAGCTTAATTGAAGACATGCCAAAGGGAAAACAGTTCTACAAAGACATTAAATTTTTCGAAAATGAGTTTGGTGGTATTATGCCTTTAGAAATTTTCATAGATACCAAAAAGGAAAAAGGTGTGATGAAATTATCGACGCTTAAAAAGATGGAAAAAATTAATGAATCCATAGAGAATTTCTCAGAACTATCAAAACCCATTTCGGTTGTAAACTTAGTAAAGTACGCAAAACAAGCTTATTACAAAGGGAATCCAAAATATTATCAATTACCCACAAGTCAAGAACAAAGTTACATTTTTGCATACACCAAAAATTCGACGAATAATGCAAGGATGCTAAATAATTTTGTAGATTCAACAGGGCGATATGCACGAATTACCACCTTTATGAAAGATATTGGTACCGATAAAATGGATATTATTCAAAACCAATTAGAAACGATTATTAACAGGGAGTTCCCAGAAGAAGACTACAAGGTTTTACTTACGGGAAAAGCACTGGTTTTTATAAAAGGCACTAATTATTTAATTAATAATTTGGTTATTTCTTTGTCTTTAGCAATCCTACTTATTTCATTATTTATGGCCTGGATGTTTCGTTCATATCAAATGATTTTGATCTCTATAGTACCTAATATTTTACCTTTAATTATTACAGCTGGTTTAATGGGGTTCTTTAACATCCCTATAAAACCATCAACGATATTAGTATTTAGTATCGCTTTTGGAATTTCAGTAGACGACACCATTCACTTTTTAGCAAAATACAGACAAGAATTAATGGCCAATAATTGGAAAATAAAACCATCTGTCTACGCGGCCTTAAGAGAAACTGGCGTAAGTATGTTTTACACCTCCATTGTGCTTTTCTTTGGTTTTTTAGTCTTTACTATTTCAAGCTTTGGGGGCACGATAGCATTAGGTGGATTGGTTTCGGTGACACTCCTTTTAGCTATGGTTTCTAATTTGTTGTTATTGCCTTCCTTATTATTAACATTCGAAAGGAAAATTGCCAATAAAAAAGTAGTAAAAGAAACATCTTTTAAAATTCTACCACCAAAAGAAGAAAAGAACCCTAAAAACTAGCATTTTTGTCTTTATTGATGAAGCTTTCATTGTGCATTTTACTCTAAAAAAGTATCTTTGTTTTTTATGTTCGCTCAGCGAATTCATCAATATTATATATTTAGACCAATGATAAAAGGGAACGTTTCAGAGCTATTAAAGTCGACTTTATTTTTACAAGAAGTACAAATTAAAGGCTGGGTAAGAACATTTAGAAGCAACAGGTTTATTGCCTTAAATGATGGCTCAACCATTAATAATATTCAATGTGTCATCGATTTTGAAAATACTTCTGAAGAAACATTAAAAAGAATTACAACCGGCGCTGCGGTATCTATTAACGGAACTTTAATGGAAAGTCAAGGAAAAGGACAAGCGGTAGAAATTCAGGTAACTGAAATAGAAATTCTTGGCGATTCTAATCCAGATGAATATCCCATTCAGCCCAAAAAACACAGTTTTGAGTTTTTACGTGAAAATGCCCACTTACGAGTTAGAACAAACACTTTTAGCGCTGTAATGAGAGTTCGTTCTTCCCTATCTTTTGCGGTACATAAATACTTTCAAGAAAACGGATTTAACTACGTAAACACCCCAATTATTACGGGTTCTGATGCTGAAGGAGCTGGTGAAATGTTTCGAGTGACGTCTTTTGAAGACAATAAATCTCCCTTAACTAAGGAGGGTAAGATCGATTATACCAAAGATTTCTTTGGGAAAGAAACCAACTTAACGGTGTCTGGACAATTAGAAGCCGAAACTTTTGCTATGGCTTTAGGAAAAGTTTACACTTTTGGCCCCACTTTTAGAGCTGAAAACTCCAATACTACGCGCCATTTAGCCGAGTTTTGGATGATAGAACCCGAAGTTGCCTTTATGGATTTAGATGGCAATATGGATCTCTCAGAAGATTTTATCAAATCGGTTTTAAAATATGTACTGGAAAACTGTAAAGATGATTTGGCCTTTTTAGACAACAGATTAACACAGGAAGAAAAAACAAAACCACAAGCAGAAAGAAGCGAAATGAGTTTATTAGAAAAACTTGATTTTGTCGTTGAAAATAATTTTAAACGCGTATCTTATACAGAAGCCATTGATATATTAAAAAACTCAAAGCCCAACAAAAAGAAAAAATTTCAGTATCCAATAACCGAATGGGGGGTAGATTTACACTCTGAACACGAGCGTTATTTGGTTGAAAAACACTTTAAATGTCCTGTTATTTTATTTGATTATCCAGCAACCATCAAAGCCTTTTATATGCGTTTAAATGACGATGGAAAAACGGTGAGAGCCATGGATGTATTGTTTCCTGGAATCGGTGAAATTGTTGGTGGAAGCCAAAGAGAAGAGCGCTATAATGTTTTAATCGAAAAAATGAGAACTCTAGGAGTAGACGAAAAAGAATTGTGGTGGTATTTAGATTTACGCAAATTTGGCACGGCTGTTCACTCTGGTTTTGGGTTAGGTTTTGAGCGTTTGGTTTTGTTTGCAACAGGAATGGGAAATATTAGAGATGTAATTCCGTTTCCAAGAACACCGCAAAACGCAGAGTTTTAAACTCAAAATACTTTTTGTATCTTTAAATCATGCTAAAACAAAGTTTACATTTTAAGCTATTACAAAAATTATCTCCACAACAAATTCAGTTGATGAAGTTAATTCAATTGCCTACGCAAGCTTTTGAAGAACGATTAAAACAGGAGATTGAAGAAAATCCGGCACTAGATGACGAAAAACAAGAATCAGACGATTTCGATCCAGATTTATCCAATGAATTCGATGAGGATACGAGCGATAAATCAGAGGCTGATGACTTCAATATTGATGATTATTTAAGTGATGATGAAATCCCAAACTATAAAACACAAGCGAACAACTATTCCGCAGATGACGAAGAAAAAAATGTACCCTATGCAGCGGGAACAAGCTTTCATCAATCATTAAAAAATCAACTAAACACCTTTTCTTTTTCAGATCAAGAAAGAATAATTGCAGAGTTTATAGTGGGGAGTATAGACGATAGCGGCTATATTAGAAGAGAAGTAATCGATTTAGTAGATGATTTAGCTTTTACGGAAAATCTTTTCACTACCGAAAAGGAGATTACTACTATTTTAACGCAAGTCGTTCAGAAGCTCGATCCCATAGGAGTTGGAGCCCGAAATTTAAAAGAATGCTTAGTCATTCAATTAAAGGGAAAACCATCCACAAAAATTAGATCTTTAGCTATTACTATTTTAGAAGAAGCCTTTGACCATTTTGCTAAGAAGCATTACCAGAAGTTAGTCGAAAAATTTAATATTACTTTAGAAGAATTAAAAGAAGTAAATACAGAAATTGGGCGATTAAATCCTAAGCCAGGTGGCTCTTTCGCTGGAAATCATAAAATTGCAGAACAAATAATTCCAGATTTTTCTATTCGAATTCTAGATGGAGAATTGGAGTTAACGTTAAACTCGAGAAATGCACCAGAGTTAAATGTTTCTAGAGAATACAACAATATGCTAAAGGGATATCAAGCCTCTAAAGAAAAAAGCAAATCTCAAAAAGATGCTGTGATGTTTATCAAGCAAAAGTTAGATGCAGCAAAGTGGTTCATTGATGCCATCCGACAACGCCAACAAACACTTTTAGTAACCATGAATGCCATTATGCAGTATCAGTATGATTATTTTTTAACTGGTGATGAACGCAAGTTAAAACCGATGATTCTAAAAGATATTGCAGATAAAATAAACATGGATATCTCTACGGTTTCTAGAGTTGCCAATAGCAAATATATTTCTACTCCATATGGTACAAAATTAATTAAAGTATTCTTTTCAGAATCTATGAAAAATGATCAAGGAGAAGAGGTTTCTACAAAAGAAATTAAGAAAATATTAGAGAATGTTATTGAAGAAGAAGATAAAAGAAAACCTCTTACCGATGATAAGCTTTCTAAAATGTTAAAAGACAAAGGATATCCAATTGCAAGAAGAACCGTAGCCAAATATAGAGAACAATTAGATATTCCTGTGGCTCGCATGAGAAAAGAAATCTAATCTAATGAAATTTAATAAACTTATATCTGTACTTTTACATCCCATGGTAATTCCTACCTTAGGAATATTACTTTATTTTGTCTGCATACCAAACACGATTCAAGAGCCTCAAAAACTTTTTTTACTCGGTCTCATTTTTATTGCAAGCTATTTAGTCCCTTTATTTGTCTTAATGTTCTTAAAGGCGTTACACATCATTCATTCTTTCCAAGTTCACTCCATTAAAGAACGTAAAATTCCAATAATTTTAATGATTTTAGTTTTTTATTTTCTCGCTAATTTTCTCGGTGAATTTATTGCGCTAAAAGATATCAGTTTACTCCTTTATGCCACATCCTTTGGCCTTATTGCCATATACTTCCTTTTTGTTTTTAAAACAAAAACAAGTTTGCATATGCTGTCTATGGGTATTTTTCTTGGCTTTTTTCTTGTTTTAAGCAACAAATATCAGCTATACTTAATACTCCCTATAACGGTGTTATTGCTACTTTCTGGCCTTCTAGCGAGTGCAAGGTTAAAGTTAAAGGCACATACCCCAAAAGAGGTTTATCTAGGTTACTTCCTTGGAATATGCTCTCAAATGATCACTTATTATTTTTTATAAAATATAAAAGATCAATCCCAGCTTAAGAATTTTTGTAGAAATAACCTCATTTCCTAGCGTTGCATTTTTGTACAAAGGTGTTATTCCATAGTACAAATGAATATTAAAAGCATCATAGCCTGCAGACAATGTGAAGCCATACTGCCATTTATTATAAGCAGAAATATTCCGGTAAGAAAAGGTTTCTGCAGCTTGTTGATACCGAAACTCATTATAAAAGTTATAGGTTGCTTTAACTCCCAAATATATACGCCAAAAATTATATTTCTGAGCAGATGATGTTCGCCAACGAAATTCAAAAGGGAACTCTAAATTATGACTTAGCATTTCATTAGATGCCCCTGCATCTGCGTTAAAAGAGATACTATTATTAATTTCTATTACTTTCAATTGGTGATTAAAGGAGTTGTATGCATATCCAGCACCCAAAGCAACCGCTAACGTTCCTTTTTTATTGAGAATAGCATCCTTCATAAAACCGATTGATAGGCCATATGAAAAGGCACTTTTCGCAACCGTGCTTGGTTGACTAAAGAACTGATTATACGACACCGCAAAATAAATTTGATCATCCGCATACCGATCTCCTAATTGCAAAGAGTCTTTTTGACCATAAGAAAAAAAGGAGGTAAAAAGAACAACAAGGACGTACCATTTCACCATAAATAAAATTTTCAGATTGCTAAAGATAACGTTTTTAACAAAAAAAAGGGTAATTCGTTATAGAATTACCCTTTTTTTTGTTGTAATCATTAATTAATTATCCGCTGCCTTTTGGGTTGAATAATTAACCTTTAAAGCATTGGCATCTCTTAATTTGATGCGGATATCTGTAATCGTACCCACATTAGATTCTTTATCTGCTTTAATCGAAGTAGTCATAAATGGAACCTCACCTTCAGAAACTTTAGTTCTAGCATTGATAATAAACGCAGGCACATCTTCGGCCGTTGAAATTTTATCATTTAACTGAATTCTATTGTAAGTTACGCCATACTTGTCTGTATCTTTCGCTTTACCTACATAAATAGTACTCACCAAACTTTTATGCTCTAATTTCTTAATTTCGCTTGCACTAGGTAATCTCGGCGCATCTATTCTTAAATCTGTTTCTCTCATGGTAGTAGTAACCATAAAGAAAAACAACAACATAAAAACAATATCAGGTAACGACGCTGTATTAACAGCGGGCATTCCTTTTTTCTTCTTTTTAAATTTAGACATGTTTATTAAGTGTTTTAAAATTAATTAGACGTTGGCTCAGCGTCGGAAACGATTTGAGGATATGCTATTTTCACATCATTCACTTTTATTTGCAAACTTTCATCTGTTTTATTATCATCCGATAAAGCTTCTAGTTCGGTAAAAGACATCTTATATTTTTCTTGAGAATATCTATTTCTTAGATCTCTATAAGCCTTTAACAATTCGTTCTGAACCTCAATATAAGTTCCGTATTCGGTACCTCTATCACTTTGAACAGAAATAATTGCTTTATTTGGATGATCAGATGATGCTGGATCTTTAGCGCCTTTACAATAATCGCAAAGCCCCGTAGACACGTCATTTTCAATTTTACCTTCACCTCCACCATTATCAATAAACTTGATAGCCGCTTCTTTGATCTCTCTTATTTCCATTCTTTCACCTTCTACCAATAATTCATTGTTTCTATTGATATTCACTTCAAAAATATTCTTTTCCTTGATAATTGGCGGTTCGTAATCTATGGGTGGTTTCTCCGATAATTTCTTAGAAATTCCAGAATCCACATTCATTGTTGTTGTTACCAAGAAAAAAATTAAGAGCAAGAAAGCAATATCTGCCATTGACCCTGCATTAATTTCTGGGTTTTCTCTTCTTGCCATATTATTAAGATTTTATAAGTCCCTTTGCTAAATCAAATACAAAGAATCCTGTAGCAATAATTCCTAAAAACAAACTAAACCAAATACCGGTTCCAGCCCATTTATTTGTTGCCGATCCTTCTTCTCCTCCTTCTAAAATTTTAAATCCTTGTGCGTCTGTAATGGCATTACTGTCTGCGAAGAAGTAAGCAACTACTAAAACAACACCAAGAACTAAAACTCCAAGTAGTGTCTTTTTTAAGTTTTCTGGGTTTTTAATCATACTCCAAAGAGATAATAACACAGTAACTCCAATAGCTAAGTAAAGTAAATAAGTAGAAAATGAAACCAATGGGCTCACTACATTATTTTGTGTTACTACATCGGTTTTAATTGCATTTGCATCGGCCATAAAGACTCTAACGAATAGAATTGCTGCGATCACTGCTACTAACGCTATGAAAATACTTAAAATTTTTGATAAATTAATTCCTTTCATAATGCGATTTATTTTTTATACTTAACCAAAAGGTCGATTAATACAATAGATGCATCTTCCATACTATTTACAATACTGTCTACTTTAGAAACGATATAATTATAAAAGATTTGTAATATAATTGCCACAACCAAACCAAAAACGGTAGTTAATAAAGCTACTTTAATACCTACTGCTACAACACCAGGAGAAATATCATTTGCTACTGCGATCGCATCAAAAGCATCAATCATACCAATTACAGTTCCCATAAATCCTAACATAGGTGCCAATGCGATAAATAAAGACAACCATGAAATGTTTTTCTCTAAAAGTCCCATTTGAACTCCTCCATACCCCACAACTGCTTTTTCTGCCGCTTCAATTCCTTCGTCCACTCTATCAAGACCTTGGTAAAAAATAGACGCTACAGGACCTTTTGAATTTCTACAAACTTCTTTTGCCGCTTCTACTCCACCAGATGTTAACGCTTCATCTACGTTAGAAATTAACTTCTTCGTGTTGGTTGTAGCCATGTTTAAATAAATAATTCTTTCTATGGCGATTGCTAGACCTAATATTAAGGCTACTAATACAATTCCCATAAATGCAGGGCCACCTTCTATAAAACGTTGTTTTAAGATTTGGTGAAACGTTTTAGCTTCTTCAGCATTCTGCGCGAAAGTTGATTGAATAGCTCCAAAAAACATTAATCCAGTCAAGGATAGGACATTTACTACTTTTTTCATCTTTATTATAAATTAATTATTACTAGTTAATGGGTTAAAGGTATACATTTCACAGTTAAATATTGCAAAATTAATGATGCGTAAGATAAATATATAAAATTTAATAAAACACCAAAATTGTATTTTTGTAGTTGGCAAGTAACAAAAAATTGTTGAGCCTTAAAAAAAAAATGAAAGGTATTTATTGAAATTGCTAAATTATTATTGATTTAATAGTGAAAAATTAGAAAAGTATTCTATTTAGCCTTAGGCTATATTCTTCATTGCTCAGAAATTTCACCTCTTAAAGATTTTTCAAAGAAGCATATAAAGTCTTTTTTTGATAGTTTTTCCCCTAATAAATACATCATTTTCGCAATGGCAGATTCAGTAGTAATATCTTTTCCATCAATAAGACCAATTTCTTTGAGTTGCACACTGGTTTCATAATGACCTAAAATAACACTTCCTACTGCACATTGAGTAACGTTTACAATTCGTATTCCTTGATCAATTGCTTCTTTTATTAGTTTAATAAACCATTTTTCGGTAGGTGCATTTCCAGACCCATAGGTCTCTAAAACAACCCCTTTTAAATTGGAAATGGCAAGCATATTTTTAACCGTATTTTCTGTGATTCCAGGAAATATTTTTAGAATAACAATATTGGTATCTAATTTTTTTCTTACAATTAAAGGCTCATCGCTCGTTTTTGGTTGATGCAATAACCGTTCGTTAAAATGCAAATGCACACCACTTTCTGCCAACGGCGGATAATTAAAAGAATTAAATGCCTCAAATTGCTCTGCATTAATCTTAGTTGACCGGTTGGCGCGATACAACTTATATTCAAAATACAAACAAACTTCAGAAACAATTGGCTTATTTTCCTTTTTGGCACATGCAATTTGAATGGAGGTAATTAAATTCTCTTTTGCATCGGTACGCAAATCTCCAATTGGCAATTGCGAACCTGTAAAAATAACAGGTTTTTGTAAATTTTCAAACATAAAACTTACGGCCGATGAAGTGTAAGACATGGTATCAGAGCCCGTTAAAACAACAAATCCATCAAATTTTAAATAATTTGCCTCAATAATTTCAACAATATCAATATAGCATTGTGTATTCATATTAGAAGAGTCGATGGCCTTCTCAAAAGAAATGGATTTCACCGTACAATTTAACTGCTGTAACTCTGGAATTTTATCAACAATCTCACTAAAATCGAAGGCTTTTAAGGCATTCGTCTTATAATCTTTGATCATTCCAATGGTTCCTCCCGTATAAACTATTAATATATTGGGTTGATTTGTCATTTTGTCATTTTTAAAATAAATGTTATAAATGGAATCATTTATGTTGTAAATTTATCAAACAAAAACGATATAGAAATTTAAAACAATATATATTATGATAGGATTTTATGTGTTAATCGGAATCATCTCTTTATTGAGTTGGTTCATAAGCAGTAAACTAAAAAAGAAATTTAAAGCATATTCTAAAATTAAGTTAAAAAATGGGATGAGCGGCGCAGAAATTGCAGAAAAAATGCTTTCTGATCATGGCATTTATGATGTAAAAGTAATTTCTACAGCAGGAATGTTAACCGACCACTATAATCCAAAAGACAAAACAGTAAACTTAAGCGAAAGTGTTTATAATCAAAGAAATTCCGCGTCTGCAGCTGTGGCGGCTCACGAATGTGGGCATGCGGTGCAACATGCAAAGGCCTACCAATGGCTAACCATGCGTTCTGCATTAGTGCCGATGGTAAGTATCTCCTCTAGATTTTCGCAATGGCTGGTTTTTGGCGGGTTGATTTTGGGTGCGACTTCCGGTGAAACAGGAATTGGTTTTTATATTGCAGTGACTGGATTAGTTTTTATGGCCGTTGCAACCTTATTTAGCTTTATTACTTTGCCCGTAGAATACGATGCCAGCAACCGAGCCTTGGCCTGGTTAAAAAACAAAAACATGCTCTCTCAAGAAGAATATGCAGGATCTAGAGACGCGCTTAAATGGGCCGCAAGAACCTATTTAGTGGCCGCTTTGGGTTCTTTAGCAATGCTATTATATTGGGGATTACAAATTTTAGGAGGCAGAGACTAGACACTTCGTAACTTTCGACTCTTTTAAGACGAGACAGAAATAAGGATAAAAAATGCGCTCGATACATCGAGCGCATTTTTTATCCTTATTTCTATGGGTGTTTATTTAATCATTCAGCTTTAAGATAGCCATAAACGCTTCTTGCGGAATTTCTACATTCCCTACTTGACGCATTCTTTTCTTTCCTTTTTTCTGTTTTTCCAGCAACTTACGTTTTCTAGAAATATCTCCTCCATAACATTTTGCAGTCACATCCTTACGCAATGCCTTAGTAGTTTCTCTAGAAATTATTTTCGCTCCAATGGCAGCCTGAATAGGAATATCAAACTGTTGTCTAGGAATTAGTTCTTTTAGTTTTTCTACAATTTTTTTTCCAATAGAATATGCATTATCGGCATGCAATAAAGCAGAAAGAGCATCTACGGGTTGTGAATTTAATAAAATATCAACACGCACCAACTTAGAAGTTCTTAGACCAATTGGGTGATAATCGAAACTCGCATAGCCTTTAGAAACGGTCTTTAAACGGTCATAAAAATCGAAAACAATTTCTGCTAAAGGCATCTCAAAGATGAGCTCTACGCGTTCTGTTGTTAAATAGGTTTGATTAATGATTAGTCCCCGTTTTTCAATACACAACCCCATTACCTGTCCAACAAAATCGGCTTTTGTAATAATGGAAGCTTTAATAAATGGTTCTTCTACTCTATTTAATTTTGAAGGATCTGGTAAATCTGTGGGATTGTTTACGATTAGAATCTCATTGGGGTTTTTATTGGTATAAGCATGATAAGAGACGTTAGGAACTGTAGTAATCACGGTCATATTAAACTCTCGCTCTAAACGTTCTTGTATAATTTCCATATGTAACATTCCCAAGAATCCACATCGAAAACCAAAACCTAACGCGGCAGAACTTTCTGGCACAAAAACCAAAGAAGCATCATTCAATTGCAGTTTTTCCATCGAATACCTCAATTCTTCGTAGTCTTCGGTATCTACCGGATAAATCCCCGCAAAAACCATCGGCTTTACATCTTCAAAGCCGCGAATAGTTTCTGTAGTAGGATTTGCGGCATCTGTAATTGTATCGCCAACTTTTACTTCTTTTGCTGTTTTAATTCCTGTAATTAAATAACCAACATCTCCCGTCTTTACGCTTTTTTTAGCAATCTGAGTTAGTTTTAACGTTCCTACTTCATCAGCAAAATACTCATTGTTTGTTGCCATGAACTTGATGCGTTGGCCCTTTTTAATTTCACCGTTTAAAACTCTAAAATAGGTTTCGATTCCACGATAAGAATTATATACCGAATCAAAAATTAATGCTTGCAGGGGGGCATCTGGATTTCCTTTTGGAGCTGGAACTCTGGCAATAATTGCTTCTAAAATTTTATCTACTCCAAAACCTGTTTTTCCACTTGCGTGAATAATATCCTCCGGATCGCAACCTAATAGATCTACAATATCATCTGTAACTTCTTCTGGATTTGCGCTTGGCAAATCTACTTTATTTAAAATAGGAATAATTTCTAAATCATTCTCGAGTGCCAAATATAAGTTTGAAATTGTCTGCGCCTGAATACTTTGTGCGGCATCTATAATTAACAATGCACCCTCACAAGCGGCAATGGATCTTGAAACTTCGTAAGAAAAATCTACGTGGCCTGGAGTATCTATTAAATTTAGCACATATTTTTCTCCGTTATGCTCATAATCCATTTGAATCGCGTGAGATTTTATAGTAATTCCACGTTCGCGCTCCAAATCCATGCTGTCTAACAACTGATCTTTTTTCTCACGATCGGTCACAGAGCCCGTATATTCTAACAATCTATCTGCCAATGTACTCTTACCATGATCGATATGAGCGATGATGCAAAAGTTTCTAATATTCTTCATATTTGCTGATGTCTAAAATGCATGCAAAGATAGTTTTTTTGGAGTTGGAAAGTTATTTAAAACAGTTGTTTTGTAAGTTCGTGCATTGTAAAGAAACAAAAGGCATTTTTCGCTGAAGTCACAAAGCAATAGTTATGAGAGCAAGCCACAATTCTAACACTTAAATTGACACCTATTTGATGAAAGTATAATTGTTTATCTACTGTTATAAATGATTTTTTTTACAGATAATAATACCTTACCACCAACTTTACTAAATATGTCTAAAACCTCTAGTAACATAAATAAGGACCTCTCAATGTTTACTAATCTTTGCCCACTTACCTTAGTCTTTTCGATCTCCCCATTATTTTTATTTTTAAAAAAACCTTTGAATTTACGGTGATTCTGAACACCTACGCGCCTTAAAAACCAACTTAAAAAATGACGCTGTTGTAATTCTTGGGTAGAATTATTTGGTTCCCTACACAACGAACACTATGCATCCCTGCTTTCTTCTCTAAAATGTCAATTAAACAGAAGCTCCAACTTAAAAATAAGCAGAAGGAAACTCTAGAAAATAGATGCATTTTTAAGAAAAGAACGTAATTTTGCATTGTGATTAAAATAGACAACATAGTATTGCCAGATTTCCCGTTATTATTAGCGCCTATGGAAGATGTTTCAGATCCTCCATTTAGAGCTTTATGCAAAGAAAACGGCGCAGACGTGGTATACACCGAATTTATTTCTTCAGAAGGATTAATTCGTGATGCAGCAAAAAGCATGATGAAACTAGACATTTACGAAAAAGAACGTCCTGTTGGTATTCAGATTTTTGGGGCAAATTTAGAGTCGATGTTGCGTTCTATAGAAATTGTAGAAAAAACCAAACCCGATATTATTGACATCAATTTTGGATGTCCTGTAAAAAAAGTTGTTTCTAAAGGAGCCGGTGCAGGAATTTTAAAAGATATCGATTTAATGGTTTCGTTAACCGAAGCCATGGCAAAACACACCAATATACCTATTACCGTAAAAACCCGTTTGGGTTGGGATCATGATTCTATAAAAATTGTAGAAGTTGCAGAGCGCCTGCAAGATGTAGGCTGTAAAGCCATTTCTATTCATGGTAGAACGCGGGCACAAATGTATAAAGGTGAAGCAGATTGGGCGTCCATTGCGCAAGTAAAGAACAATCCAAGAATGCACATTCCTGTTTTTGGAAACGGCGATGTAAATACGCCAGAAAAAGCAATGGAAATGCGCGATAAATATGGCTTAGATGGCGCTATGATAGGAAGAGCTTCGATTGGGTATCCGTGGTTTTTTAATGAGGTAAAACACTTTTTTAAAACAGGCCAACATTTAGCAGAACCTAGCATTGCAGAACGAACGGAAATGGCACGCAGGCATTTGCAATTAGCCATCGATTGGAAAGGTGAACACTTAGGCGTAGTAGAAACCCGCAGGCATTACACCAATTATTTTAAAGGAATTCCACATTTTAAAGAATTCCGTTTAAAAATGGTCACTTCAGACGACGCGAAAGACGTTTTTGCTGCTTTCGAACACGTGGCAGCGACTTTTGGAAACGCCTTAATTTCTGAGATATAAAAACTATTTTCCAATAAATTTCACAGAAATTCTACTACTTGCAATTTTAGCGGCAATAAAGCCCAATATTGTAATTGTTGTGATCACAATAAATAGGTTTGAGAAATGAAACTCTACAGGGTATGGAAGATTTTGAGTTAGCATAAACAACCCAAATTTCTGCTGTAAAAAAACCAAAAGAACAGCACTTACTAACCCAATAAACATTCCAAATATTGTTAATAAAAATCCTTGAAGCACAAATATTTTTTTGATGTCTTTAATCGTTGTCCCTAGGTTTAATAGAGTTTTTAAATTTTCCTTTTTATCAATAATCATCATAATAATTGCGCCAACAATATTAAACATGGCAATGATTAAAATGAGGGTAAAAATAAGATAAGAAACAAAATTTTCTGTATTAATTACTCTGTAAAAAAGCGCATTTAATTGTGCCTTCGTTTGTACGTTGTATTTAGACCCTAATTCTTCTTGGAGCTGAGCCGCAAGGAAATCTACATCCGTGTTTATATCAATTTTTAATTCTACTGCAGAAATTTCGTTTTCAGCATAGGTCAACAACTCTTGTGCAAGAAGAAGATCCACAAAAACATATTTATTTTCAAACTCCTGAGTGCCACTATATACACCAACAATTTGAGTAGATACTTTTCTTAAAAAATTAGCAGGATTAAGAAAGCCCGTTCCAGATTTTGGAACAGCAATTTCAAGGGCTTCTCCAAAGTTTAAAATTCCCAGAGATAATTTATAGGAGATTCCATTGCCAATTACAGCGGTGTTTTTATACTCTGGCGAAAGCCAAGTGCCTACATATAATGACGAATCTATCTTTGTTACCGAGGAATAGTTTACATCAACCCCTTTTATATATGCAATTTGCTGTTTGTCTTTATAAGTTAAGAAAACCCGCTCTTCCAGCGTTTTTGAAAATGCAATGATTTTAAAATTTTCAATCAAAATATTTTCAAGAGCGTCTTCGTAAACAAATGATTTTCCCGTTACAGACGAAATTTTAATATCTGGATCTGAAATCTCTAGCAAAGAATTGCTAAATGTTCGTAACCCAGAGAATCCAGACAAAATAATAAACAACGCCATGGAACCAACGATTACCCCAAACGAGGCAATTAACGTGATCATATTAATGGCATTATTGCTATTTTTGGAGAATAAATAACGCTTTGCGATGTAATAAGAGAAGTTCAATTTTTTTTTATTGATCATTTTACGACAATATACCCAAGCCCTTTTTTTAGGGGTAAAACAAATACTATCTTTTTTTACGTCTTGGTAAAATAGAAGGATTTGTAATAGGATTATCATCTTCGCCACGCAAAGACTTGTCTATATTTTCTATATAATCTAAAGAATCATCACCAAAAAAAAGCAACTCTGGCATTCTACGCAATTGATTTTTCGTTCTTTTTGCCATTTCATAACGAATTAAAGGCGTATTTGAAGCAATTCCTTTTAATAATTCATCTCTTTTCTCTGATGGGAAAATGCTCACATATATCTTTGCTTGACCCAAATCTGCAGTTACAGAAACTTTTGAAACTGAGATAATGGTTCCTTTCATTCCTTGTTGTGCCGCTTTTTGCAAAACATCCACTAAATCTTTTTGCAAAACACCTGCAATTTTTTTCTGTCTATTCGTTTCTTCCATACTGCAAATTTACAATAAAATTAAAGAGTGTAAATTTTATTTTTAATTGCATAAACAACAAGGCTCACCCTATTTTTCACATTTAACTTATCAAATAATGCATCTCTATACCCATCAATCGTTTTGGGGCTAAGGCACATTTTATCTGCAATTTCCTTATAAGTTAATTCGGTACAAGCCATTTTCAAAAAAATAAGTTCATTTTTCTTTAATTGTTGAGGCTCAATAATGTCTGTCTTGCCATATTTTGTTAAAACACTAGTTACTTTCGTTGAATGATAATACCCAAATTTCACAATATCTAGCAATGCCTGTTCTAAAATAGTCTTTTCGGTGTCTTTTAATAAATATCCAATGGCGCCGGCCCGTAGCATTTTTAAGATAGTGTATTCTTCATCTTCGATAGAAAGCGCTAGAACTTTCACTTGAGGATGATTTAAAGACAGCCATTGAGTTGTTTCAATTCCGCTCATAATGGGCATATTAATATCCATTAATACAATGTCAGGTATATTATCTTTGATTGCTGAAAATTGATCTATTAAAAACTGTCCGTTTTTACATAAATACAATACTTCAAAATCTTTAAATTGATTAACCATTCCTTCAATTGCTTGCGATAACAACGTATGGTCTTCAACAATAACTACAGAATGTTTTTTCATTGAATTAAAGTTTATAGGTCATTATTAAAATAGTTCCAATGTTAATTCTTGATGTTAAATTTAATTTCGCTCCAATTAATTTAGCTCTATTTTCCATATTTGTTAGTCCTATTCCTTTTTCATTTTTTGATTGCTTTCTATTAAAACCCACACCATCATCTTTAATTATTATCCGTAATGATTCTGCCAGATAGTCCAATTTAATATCTAGACTCTTAGCTTTGGAATGTTTAATCGTATTTGCTAAGAATTCTTGTAAAATTCTAAAAATAACAATGGTAGAAGTTGGCTTTATATGTATTTCTTCGCCAATTACTTGGAAAGAAATCTTTAAAAAATTAAAACGACTAAAGCGATTCACCTCGAGCTGAATGGCCTTTTTCAGCGTCAGTTCACGAATTGCTTCAGGGTTTATCATTTTTGACAAAACCCTTACCTCCTCTAGGCAATGACTAATTGTTTTAAGCGTTTCATTAATACTCTCAAACGAATTATTCTGTAACTGAATTTTAGCAAGTGTTAACAATTGACCAATATTATCATGTAATTCCCAACTAATATTTCTCAACGTTTGTTCTCTGATTTCTATCTGAGTTTCGATAATTTCTCTTTGAAAATTTTCTTTAGAAATTTGCTGTTCTTGTAAAAGAAAATTTTTTCTTTTTTGAAAAAAAGAAAACAGAATAACTAAAGTAAACGTAAATAAAAAAACGACAGAAGTAGAAACAATAATTATGATTTCACTGTGGTCTTGCTGCATAATAAACCGATAATAAAAGTTAAATGTGTGACCGTCAATATAGTCTGAAAAATATGAAATATTATTTTATCCTTCAAATCAAAAACAAATAATAATATTAAAAAAGGAATCGATACTAAATAGAAAGTTAAAAAACCTATCGTAATCCAAAAAGTAATATCGGTTCTAAAAATAAAGATCCTACTCGAATTTAATAATTCTCTCAAATATAAGAAGAAAAAAACACTCACTAAAATCCCCAGTAAAATAGGAATAAAACTTTGTAAAACAGCAAAGAAAATACCCACCAAATAAAACCCATTAAAACCTATAGATACATATTTGATGGTTTTAATTGTCAATTCTTCTTTACTTAGGTGATAATACATCAATGCAACCGAATTGAACTCTATAAATTCATAAAAGATAAACCAGCTCCAGTTATTGCTGTCATTAATATAAATTGACATAAAAATTCCAGAAATAAAAGAACAAAAAATATAAAATATAAAATATTTAAAAAAAGAAGATGCATATTTTTTATAGGAAAAGATTGCCAGTAGCCCTGTTGCTAATTGAACTAAATAAAAAAAATAAAAACCCATTACATATTAATTCATGGTGTTATTATATAACCACCAAATTCACAAAACAGCTTATCCATTTATCTGTAAAAATAGAAAAAGGTTTTCATTATTTATTATTTACACCAATTTATCTTTACAGCTTTTGCTATATATCTAGAAAAAAAAACTAAAAGTTTGATTTTTAGCGACCTACAACAGTTTCATTATTACAAACAAGATATACCAACACAAATTTAACGAAAAGCAGTTTACAAATTTGGGTGTTTACACCCTTGTAAGAAAGATTTTAAAGCAACATATTTGTGATGTAAATTATTCGTTTTTTTGTAATCCTTTTTTACACAAGCAGAAAAACGATTTTTAACGGGGAAATTGCTATAAAAACCTTATCAGGTAACTGATAAGGTTTTCTCGTTTAATCCTTTTTGATTGACTAAAAAAAATCGTGTTTTTTAAACTAAATATTTCTAATTAGCCGCCGAAGAAATTTTAAAAAGCACTCGTGTTTTTGTTGAAGTCTTTTTTTATCTTTACCAAATGAGAAAAATTGAACATATTGGAATTGCTGTAAAAGATTTAGATCAATCCAATGAATTATTTACCGCTCTTTTTGGAGAGCCGCCTTATAAAATTGAAGAAGTAGCCGCAGAAAATGTAAAAACTTCCTTTTTTAAATCGGGCCCTAATAAAATTGAATTGTTAGAAGCCATCAGTTCAGAGAGTCCAATTGCTAAATTTATCGAAGAAAAAGGTGAGGGAATTCATCATATTGCATTTGCTGTTAACGATATTAAGCTAGAAATAAAAAGATTACAAAAAGAAGGGTTTATTGTTTTAAATGAGGCCCCTAAAAAAGGAGCAGACAATAAATTAGTTGCTTTTTTACATCCTAAATCAACGAACGGAGTTTTAATCGAGTTATGTCAAGAAATTAACTAATTAGAACAAAAACAACACAAAGAAACGACTTAAAACTGCTGACTAATTTTTGTATCTTGCCAACTGAAAAACTATAGCACCTATGTCATCTTCCTTTGATTCCTATCAAAAACGTCGCTTACAATCTTCTTACCTTTCTGTAGTAATTAGTATTGCTATGGTTCTTTTTTTATTGGGCATTTTAGGCTTGGTTTTATTGAAATCAAATAAAGTTGCCAATCATTTTAAAGAAAAAATGGCAGTAACATTGTTTTTAAAAGATGATGTTTCTAAAACAAACATCGAAAACTTAAGAGCTTCTTTACTAAAAGAACCTTTTACCAAAACAATTGTTTACATTTCCAAAGAAGAGGCTGCTTTGACCTATTCAAAAGATTTAGGAGAAGACTTTTTGAAATTTCTAGGTAAAAACCCCTTAAAAAACGGTGTCGATATTTACTTAAACGCCGATTTTGTGACGCCAGAAAAAATGCTAAAAATTGAAACAAAATTCATGAAAAATGCTTTTGTTTCCGATGTATCTTATGATAAACCTTTGATTAATTTGCTAACAAAAAACATTAAAAACATTAGTTTTTGGTTATTGATAATCAGTGGTTTTTTTGCGCTAATCGCCATTATTTTAATCAATAGTTCTATTCGATTATCTGTGTATTCAAAAAGATTCAACATTAAAACCATGCAAATGGTTGGCGCAACAAAAAAATTTATAAGAAGACCTTTTCTTAAGCAAAGCATAAAATTAGGATTACTTGGGGCCTTTATGGCACTTTTAGGATTGGCAGCAGTTATTTATTATTTAGATAAAAGTATTCCAGAATTGGCATTAATTAAAGATTATTTGGTGCTCGTTTATTTGTTTTTAGCTGTTATCTTTAGTGCTTTTATCATTACTTGGTTAAGCACTTTTTTTGCTACTCAACGCTTCTTAAATCTACAAACAGACGACTTATATTATTAATTATGAAGAAAGAACACACTCCTCCAAAGCAAGAATTTCTTTTCGGGAAAAAGAATTATTTATTTATGTTTATTGGTTTGGCTACAATAGCCCTAGGCTTTATCTTAATGGCAGGCGGCGGAAGCGAAAACCCTGCTGTTTTTAATGAGGAAATTTATAATTGGAGACGAATACGATTAGCCCCCACTTTAATTTTAATTGGGTTAAGTATTGAAATCTATGCTATTTTAGCAAATCCAAAAAAATAATATATGCACATTATTGGGGCTGTTTTTTTAGCTATTATTGAGGGAATTACAGAATACTTGCCTGTTTCCTCCACTGGTCATATGATTATTGCCTCTTCTTTTATGCGCATTGCTACAGACGATTTTACCAAGCTATTTACTATCGTTATCCAATTAGGGGCTATTTTATCGGTTGTAGTTTTGTACTGGAAACGCTTTTTTCAAAGTATTGATTTTTATATAAAGTTATTAGTTGCCTTTATGCCTGCTGTTGTTTTAGGCTTGCTATTAAATGACGTTATTGATAACTTATTAGAAAGTCCAATAACCGTAGCGATTTCCTTAATTATTGGAGGTTTTATATTACTAAAAGTAGACAATTGGTTTAAGGAAAATGAAGAATATGACAAAAGAAACCCAACAGCTCATACTGAAATTGGTTATCTAACCGCGTTAAAAATTGGACTCTTTCAATGCTTGGCAATGATTCCTGGAACCTCTAGAAGTGGCGCAAGTATTGTAGGGGGTATGACTCAAAAAATTAACCGAAAAACCGCTGCTGAATTTTCCTTTTTCTTGGCTGTGCCAACCATGTTTGGAGCGACTGCAAAAAAAAGTTATGATTATTACAAAGCAGGTTTCGAGCTTTCATCGGATCAAATAAATTACTTAATTATTGGAAATATTATTGCGTTTGTTGTTGCTCTTGTTGCCATTAAATCTTTTATTGATTATTTAAGCAAAAAAGGATTTAAAATTTTTGGATATTATAGAATTATCCTCGGGTTTTCATTATTAATTATCCACTTTTTCATCTACAAACTAACTCTTTAATTTTAGCAATGCTTACTTCGGAAGATTATCAAAACGGCCAAATTCTATTGATCGACAAACCACTTTCATGGACCTCGTTTCAAGTAGTAAACAAATTGCGCTGGGAGATTAAACAACGCTTTAATCTCAAGAAAATAAAAGTGGGACACGCAGGAACTTTAGACCCATTGGCGACCGGCTTATTAATTCTATGCACAGGAAAACAAACCAAGCGCATCGATACCTATCAGGCGCAAGTAAAAGAATATACAGGCACTTTTACCATAGGGGGCACAACGCCGAGTTACGATTTAGAAACCGAGATTAATCAAACGTTTCCCACCCAACATATCACCAAAGATTTAATACATAAAGCCACCAAACAATTTATAGGTCCAATTCAACAAAAACCCCCCATTTTTTCGGCTATTAAACAAGACGGAAAACGCCTATACGAATTAGCTAGAAAAGGCGAAACCGCTGAAATACCAACAAGAGAGATTTGCATTTCTGAGTTTGAAATTACCCATATTAATTTACCAATAATCTCTTTTAGAGTAGTTTGCAGCAAAGGAACCTATATTCGCTCTTTGGCGTACGATTTTGGTTTGGCTCTAAATTCTGGAGCACATTTGTCTGCTTTACGCAGAACAAAAATTGGGGATTTTTTGGTTGAAAAAGCCACTTCAATAGAGGGTTTCATTAAAAATTTAAATGCGGAATAAGAATTACCCCCTTTTTTCAGCAATTCTCTAAGAAGAAACCAAACCTACAAAAACCGGTTATACCAACTATCTTCAATAGCCACTTCCCAAAAATTTTCTAAATCTTCTTTAGTGGTAATTAAATTATCAAAAATGATTGTTTTTGCGGTAACGGCTTTGTTTTTTACCAACTTTTTAAAATCCTTTAATTCCTTATATTGTACATACTCTCCCTGCTTAAAACATACATTCATTTTATCTAACAACTGCACCTCATAGGTTTGTTGAAGTTCTAAAATAAGCTGTACAGAAGCATCAATATCTTTAGTTAAAAGTGGGGTGGTAATATGATCTGCAATAAGAATAATAAATCTATTATATAAAAACCGGTAAGACGCTTTAAAGTTTTCGTCATCAGATTTCCAGTTTTCCACAAACTTTTTAACCTTCTCTTCGATTTCTGTAATTTCATGGGTATGAAATTTTCTGTTTGATGGATAAATCCAAACTTTGGAGTCTTCTGGTAAATCTTTGTAATTAACGTGCATAAGTGTTAAATAAGTGAGCAAAGATACATAAAAGATAAGGAGCTAAAAGAGGTCTTTATCTCATTTAAAGAAAAAATAACCGCTTCTATTTTAATAATAAAGCAAAATCTCTTTGTATATTTTTTCCTTTGTCTTCGGCATACCAACTTCCTAAATCTTCTTTAAAAACAGCATCTAACGTTCCGTATTTCTTTTTATGATTTTTTGCCATTTCTAATGCTTTACTTGGTCTTGGACCCCAAGAATTGATTACTTTATTCTCTGAGTTTACAGCAATTATAATAGGAATTGATTTCGTTCCATTTGTTAAAAACTTATTCATCAATTCTTCATTTTCACTACGTAAAACTACCGTGAAATTAATCTTGTCATTTTCTGAGGCTATTTTATAGATTACCGGCATGGTTTGCGCTGCATCAACGCACCAACTTTCGGTGATCACTACCCAAGTTTGTGATTCTGAAACTTCTTTTGCGATTGCAAGCATTTCTTTCGATAGCTCAATGGTTTTATCCAAGCGCTTCATCCGTGTATGGTTTGATAAACTATAATTTAACAAAGATGAGGACTGAACTTTTCCTGTAGATTTCCCTTCAGACAACAAATCTTCAATTAAATTTTTATAAGCCGGATAAGAAACCCCCTTCAAGATGCTTTTTTTCATAAGATTTTTCATCTGTTTTTAATTTAAAATTAGGGAGCTTAAATAAAACAAGCTAATATATCTTTTTAATATTGAATTCTATTCCTTTTCAGAAAGGAAATTCTAAATAGATTAATAAATAAGCGTACCTTATGAATTAAATTGCCTTTAAGTTCATAATAATATCTTTCGTCATCGATTCCAAATCATATTTATGTTGCCACTTCCAATCTTTTCTCGCTTCAGAATCATCAATCGAAGATGGCCATGAATCTGCGATTTGTTGTCTGAAATCGGGTTGATAAGAAATGCTAAATTCTGGAATGTGCTTTTTAATTTCTTGTGCAATTTCTTTTGGGGTAAAATCAATTCCCGATAAATTATAGGAGGTTCTTATCTTAATGTCCTTCTCATCTGCCTGCATAAATTGAATTGTTGCATCTACTGCATCATTCATATACATCATTGGCAAGCGTGTCTCTTCCGATAAAAAACACCCGAAATTTCCTTTTTCTACCGCTTTAAAATAAATATCCACAGCATAATCTGTTGCGCCCCCACCTGGTTTTGTTTTCCAAGAAATAATTCCAGGATATCGCAAACTTCGAACATCAACCCCGTATTTTTCGTGATAATATTGACACCAAAACTCGCCAGAAAGTTTACTAATTCCGTAAACGGTAGAAGGCTCCATAATAGTTTTCTGAGGCGTGTTCTGTTTTGGCGTTGTTGGTCCAAAAACAGCAATTGAGCTTGGCCAATATACTTGCTTAATATATTTTTCTTTTGCCAATTCTAAAACAGAAAGCAATGAATTCATATTTAAACTCCAAGCTTTCTGAGGATGCTGTTCTGCCGTAGCAGACAACATGGCTGCCAATAAGTAAACCTGAGTGACTTTATATTTTTTAATAATTTTTAATATTTCTTTTTTATCTGTTGCATCTAAAATTTCAAAAGGACCCGTACGCATCATCTCATCACTCCCTTCTCTAATATCTGAAGCAATAATTGCATCATTCCCATAAATGGCTCTTAGTGCCTGGGTAAGTTCAGTGCCAATTTGTCCAGAAGCACCGATAATTAAAATGGTTTCGCTCATTTTATATTTTTCAAAATTTCGTAATGCAAATGTAATTAATTTTCATATTCTCAAAAAATAAAACGATAAAATAAGTTATTCGTAAAACTCCCCCTCATCCCTTCTCTTTGCTAGTATTTTATAAAACTGATGAAAACCATTTATAATTTATTATTTTTACATTTTACTCTAAGCTTTTTTTGAATGAAAAATTATCTATACTTTTTAATTTTCACCATCCTCTTTTCTTGTTCCAAAACTCAAAAAAAGAAAGAAGGACTTCTTACTGAGGAATTAAAACCTTCGGCAAGCATCATCCGAAATCATGAGCAATATAAGAATGTGAAAGAGGCTATTAGTGTAAAATTAGACAATTGGAAGCAGTATAGAAACTTAAGCGATTTTATAAAGAAATTTAACCGTATTTCCGCCAATGAAGCGTTAAATAATGGTCTTGAATTAAAAGACTTAGTCGAAAGTTTAAGAGACAGTTTAAAACCAACAACCTTAGAGGTTCCGTCTTTTAACGCACGTGTAAATATATTGCATAATGAAGCTTTACGCTTGTCTGACATGACATTTATTTCGGCCATAACACCCAAAGAAGTGCATGCACAAGTGAACAATATTTTATATGCCTTTTCTTGTGTAAATGCTAAAATAAACACTATTTATCTTCAGAAAACGTTTGAAGACACCATGGACATTGATGATTTTTATATTGGCCTAGACAGTACAAAGTTAGATACGGCTTCTATGAGGAAGATCCAATCTACTGAAGTAAAAGAACAACCTCTAAAGAAAAAAAATTTATTCAACAAAAGACTAAAACTTCCTGGAAAAATTCAAAAAAAACAGTAACTCTTTTCTTATGAAACCTTCATAACTAAATTTTTGAGAACTTAAATGAACCTTACTCCCCTGCGCAGACGCACAAGTACTTCAACAAGTGTTATACTGTTGAAAGATGTCGAAGCATGACCACCAGCATGCCACGACAGAATAAAAAACAATAATTATAAACACATGAAAAAAATACTTTTAGTTCTTCTTATTCCTGTTCTTTTTTATGGTTGCCATTCTTCTAAAGAGTTAGATGCGGTGGAAGTTTTATCCATTAAAAAAACAACAGACGCCCTTATAACCAATTGGCACGCAGCTGCTTCAAACGCCAATTATCAAAATTATTTTGGGGCTTTGGATAGCCTCTCTGTGTTTATTGGCACAGACGCCTCAGAGAATTGGACCAAGGCGCAATTTGCTGCTTTTAGCAAGCCATATTTTGACCAAGGAAAAGCATGGGATTTTAAAACTTTAGAGCGCAATATGTACCTAAATACTACGGGGAATGTGGTTTGGTTTGATGAACTTTTAAGCACCTGGATGGGAACCTGTCGCGGTTCTGGAGTTTTAGAAAAAACCAAGGAAACATGGAAAATTAAACATTATGTATTATCTGTTGAAGTTCCTAATGATGCCGTTCAAGCCGTGATTGAGGTAAAAAAGAAATCAGACGCTATTTTCCTTAGCAACTTTAAGCCCCTAAAATAGTCTTTCTAGACATTTATGTTCATTCCTAAAAAAAACACAAGAATTCACTTGAAATAGTTAACTCGTGCTGCATTAAAGTGGCTTAACTTTACAACACTCCATAAAAAAGACAACGTAAATGCTTTTTTCTATCTCTAGATTCGCGAGGGTTCAAAAGGCGGCATTATTGATCTGAGAGCGTTTCTTGAACAACTTTGTAAATCAAATCGGTTTCATAACCTTTTCGCATTAAAAAATCGATGAGTTTCTTTTTTCGCTTATAAGAATTGGGTTCTGTAAGTACGTCATTTCTTCGTTCGGTAATATCGTAAATAGACTGTAAATAAGTCTGGTCGTCAATTTCTTTTAACGCTGTTTTAATGTTATAACTTGAAATATGACGAAATTTTAATTCTCTAATAATTCGCTGTTTCCCCCACTTTTTTATCCGAAATTTTCCCCGAGCAAAACTTTTAGAAAAGCGTTCTTCGTTTAAAAAATTATGCTCCATCAAATGCAATAAAATTAATTCTTTTGCCTCGGGAATTAATTTATAATCAAACATTTTCTGTTCAACTTCTTTATGACACCTTTCTTGATAGCTACAGTACTGTTCTAATTTACGCTTGAGTTCATCAACCGTAAAATATTTTTCTTTTTTTATTTCGTAGCTCATAAACACCTCTTTTATACTCGGTAAAAAAGGGCATAAAGCATTTGCTACACGGCCCTTTTTATTGTTTTGCAATGCGCTATCTAAGCCATTTTAGCTCGTAAGGCCATTTTAAATTTTGTAACCAAGAAGAATAAAATAGGCACCAAAATTAAGGTTAGGAACGTTGCAATGAATAATCCATAAATAACGGTCCAAGCCAAAGGCCCCCAAAAAATAACATTGTCACCACCAAAATAGATATTCGCATCAAACTCTGTAAACAAGGTATAAAAGTTAATATTCAAACCAATTGCCAAAGGGATTAATCCCAAAATAGTAGTAATTGCCGTAAGCAAAACAGGACGCAAACGCGCTTTCCCTGCTTTTACGATACTTTCGAATAAACTAGATGTTGGTAAATATTCGTCTTCAGAAATTCCATCTTGCAATTTTCTCCTATCAATTAGTAATTGTGCATAATCTAATAGAACAACGCCATTGTTTACTACAATTCCTGCTAGAGAAATGATTCCCACCATCGTCATCATAATTACAAAGGGCGCTCCACTAATTACTAAACCGCCAAAAACACCAATAAAACTCAAGAAGATAGCTAACATAATGATTCCTGGTTTTGACACCGAATTAAACTGGAATATTAGAATAAAGAAAATTAACATTAATCCAGTAAAAAAAGCCCCAACCAAGAAAGTCATTTGCTTATTTTGTTCTTCAATTTGACCTGTATAATTAATTTTAATATCTTTTGGCAAGTCTTTAAAATTCTTCATTACATTCTCAATTTTTGCCACAACAGCCCCCGCATCTGTTTCTCCAGGAGACAAGGCAGAATATATGGTAACCACCCTTTTTACATCTTTGTGTTTTATAGCGCTAAAACCAGAGCTGTTGCTTTGCGTTGCCACTGCAGAAACAGGAATCTCTTTAATTTTCCCCGTTGCTTGATCTCTAAAGGTAATTTTCTGATTAAAAATGGCACTTTTATTATACCTATCCTCTTTATTAAACCGAACATAAATATCGTAATCTTCTCCATCTTCTTTATAAATCCCCGCTTTTTTCCCAAAAATAGCAGCTCTTAATTGCTGACCAACTTGCCCGGTAGTTACTCCCAATTCTCCTGCTTTTTTGCGATCAACCAAAACCTCCATTCCGGGTTTTGACTTGTTTACATCGATCTTTAATTCATCTACCCCAGAAATACTTTGCGTATTTAAATAGTCTCGCATTTTTTCGGCAGTGACAATTAATTCGCCATAATCTTCTCCCTCCAATTCAATATTAATTGGAGGCCCAGATGGAGGTCCTGCTACATCCTTTTCTACAGAAATTAAAACCCCTGGATAAATACCCACTAATTCCTTTTGTACTTTTTGACGTAAAATCTCACTATCTTTTCCTCTTCTAAATTTAAACTCACGCATAGAGGCCGTAATTTTTCCTTTGTGCGGCATTTCTGCGGCCGACCCCCCATCGGTCTGGGGATTTCCTGCACCTTCACCCACTTGAGAGACAATACTTTCTACCATGAAGTTATAGTTATTATCCATGTAGGCTTCTTGGTTTAAAACCTCCGAAACTTTTTGCTCTATTCGTTTGGTAATTTCGTTGGTTTTTTCAATATCGGTCCCTTCTGGATATTCTATATACACCACAATTTGATTGGGTTTATTATCTGGAAAAAACTCAACCTTTGTTCTTTGTTCTTTTAAAGACCAACCAAAACCTGCAAAAGCAATGAAAAGCAAGGCAAAAGTTCCAAGAACTAACACATAAGGTGTCCAGCCAGACAAGGCTCTTTTTAATTGTCTTTCATACCAATTTTCTAGTTTGGTTAAGATATTTCTTTGAAAATAATTAGCCATTTTACGCAAGGCTAATCGATAAACCCACAACATAATAGCGGTAAATAAAATAAGTGTTCCGATCGCATTATAGGCACCTCCAAAAAAGAAAATAAGGAGCCCTATGACCGTCATAATCCCTGTTAATAAAACGATTTTCCTTAGAGGCATATCTTTATCTTCTGTACTCATAAATTGAGAGACCAAGACCGAATTAAAGAAAATAGCCACAAATAATGAGGATCCTAACACAACCGATAAGGTAATAGGTAAAATCACCATAAATTGTCCCATCACTCCCGGCCAAAGGCCTAAAGGAATAAATGCCGCTACCGTGGTTGCCGTAGAAATGATAATTGGAAATGCAATTTCTCCAATTCCTTTTTTGGCTGCTTCTATTCTAGTCATTCCTTCTTCATCCATTAAACGGTAAACGTTTTCAACCACTACAATTCCGTTGTCAACTAGCATACCTAAGCCCATAATAAGTCCAAAAAGAACCATCGTGTTTAAGGTATAGCCTAACGCACCCAAAATCATTAATGACATAAACATAGACATCGGAATGGCAAAACCCACAAAAATAGCATTCTTAAACCCAAGGAAAAACATCAAAACAATCACGACTAATATAACTCCAAACAGAATATTATTAACCAAATCATCTACCTGGCCAATTGTTTTTGGAGATTGATCGTTGGTAATTGTTACTTTTAAATCTGATGGAAAATTATTCTTTTTGGCCTTTTTTACAATTTCGCTGATTTTCTCTGCAGCGGCCACCATATTTTTTCCCGACCGTTTTTTTACATCCAACATCACAACGGCAGCTCCCTTTTCTCTTGCATAGGTTGTTTTGTCTTTGTCTTTAAAATAAATTTTTGCGACATCCTTTAAATAGGTTGAATTTCCGTTTTCAGATTTAATTACAAAATCACCTAAATCTATAGGGCGTTCAATTTCTCCAATAATTCTAATGGTTCTTCTTTGCTGACTTGTAATAAAATTCCCTGCAGACATGGTGACGTTTCCGCGATTTATTGCGCTCGTAATATCTTCAAAACTCACCTTTGCCGCCATCATTTTATAAATATCTACCGCAACCTCTACTTCTTTTTCTTGTGCTCCACGGATATCTACTTTTTTTATTTCTACTAAATCTTCAATTTCATCTTGTAAAAACTCTCCATATTCTTTTAACTTATAAACGGGGTAATTTCCTGAAATATTAATGTTTAAAATAGGAATCTCTTCAGACATGCTTAACTCAAAAACATTGGGCTTTACTTTGGCATCGTTAAAAATTGGCCAATCTGCACTCGAGGTTTCTGTGTCTATTTCATCTTTTACTTTTTGTTTTGCTTGATCTACAGAGATACTCTCATCAAATTCTATAATGAGCATAGAATAATCTTCTTGAGAAGTAGAAGTGATTTCTACCACATTACTCACTGTTTTAAGCCTGTCTTCTAAAGGGTTTGTAATTATTTTCTCGATATCTTCTGCTGTATTTCCAGGAAAAACAGAGCTTACATATATTTTAGTTTCTTTAATTTCCGGGAAATTTTCTCTAGGCATACTAAAATAGGCAGAAATCCCTAAGAAAAGGATTACCCCCATTAAGACATAAATCGTTGTTTTATTATTTATTGCCCAAGAAGAAAGCTGAAATTCTTTCTCTATATTTTTTTTTGTTTTAGCCATCTTTCTTCTATTTATTGATCACTTTTACCAACTGACCACTATTTACACTTCTGGCGCCTTCCATGACCACCTCTGCTCCCGCAGAAAGATTTTTTAAAACCTCAATTACATCCCCTTGGGTTTTGCCAGTTTCAATAATAATTCTTTCTGCAATCGCTTCGTTGTTTGCCTTTTTATTTTTAATAACATAAATAAACTGCTCACCTGCGGCATTTTCTGAAATAATACTTTGCGGAATTAAAACGGCCGTAGGATTTGTATAATCATTCAATTTTAGACGCGCGGTTAAATTGGGTTTTATTTTTGCGTCTAAGTTGGGAACTCCCACTTCAATCTTAAAAGATCTATTATTTGGATTGATAAAATTACCTACTTGTCTAATTTTTGTTTTCAATTTTTCTCCTAGTACCGGGAAGTCAACTTCAACATCTTTGTTTTTGGTAATGCTACCAATATATCTTTCTGGAACTTCGGTCTCAATATACATATCGCTTAAATTCACAATTCTAAAAATTTCCGCACCCAATCCTGGGGCAACAACGATTCCTTGCTCCTTAAAAACAACATCGATGATTCCTGAAAAAGGTGCTCGAATGGTAGATTTTGTTAATTGACTTTTTAACTGAAGTATTGCACTTTCTTGTGCCTCGAAACTTGTTTTAGCCTGTAAAAACTGCATTTCTGAACCAATTTTTTGATCCCATAACCTCTTTTGACGTTCATACGTGGTTTTAGCCAATTGAGCAGTTGTTTCTAACTGTGCTAATTGTTGAGACATGCCTCCATCATCTATCTTTGCCAAAATTTCACCTTTGCTTACTTTTTGACCCTCTTTTACATATAGGCTTTGTAAAATCCCAGGTATTTCTGGATAAATTAAAACATTCTGTTTGGTTTGGACATTTCCCTGCAATTCAATAAAATGCGTAAACACTTCTTCTTTCGTCTTAAAAGTAGTGATTAAGGGTGTGTTTTTATTTTCATCTAAATCATCCAATATACTGTTTAGCTTCTCTATTTGAACAGCCATTTCTTGTTGTTTTAAAACGATTGCTGATTTTCTAGATTTTATTTTTTCCAAATCATTGGATGCAATAACATCATCAACAGAAAGTTCCTTTTGATGACCACAAGCACTTAAAATAAGACTTGCTACTATAATGGCATATAATTTTTTCATAAGGTAATTATTTGATTGAGATGTTTAATGCGTTTTCTAAAACTGCTTTTTGAGCAATAACCGCTAACATAGATTGAATGTAATTTTGTTGTTGTGTGTATAATTGATTTTGTGCTTGAAGCAAATCGAAACTCGTAGAGATTCCTTCAAAAAATTTAATTCTTTGTTTCTTTTCTATTCTTTCAGATAAACGAAGGTTTTTCTTTGCCGTTTGGAAATTCTCAATGCTTAATTGATATTCACTTCTCGCTTTTTCTGCCAATAAATTTAATCGTTGCTTGGTCTCTTCGAGTCTAATATCTGCCGATTCTAATTCAATTTTAGCTTGCACAGTACGAGCACTTCTTTGCAAACTACTAAAAATAGGAATCTTTAAACTTACTCCTAACAGTGAATAGTCAAACCAACGCTGCTCGCTATCTAAGAAAGAAAAGCTGTTTGAAAACCCTTGATACCCATAATTCACAAAAGCCGATAAACTAGGCAAGGCTTTGCTTTGTTCGAGTTTCATTAACAATCTCTTTGATTCTCTGTCGTTTTCTGCAATTTTAAAATCGATGTGATTTGAAAAATTAAAAGAATGAGAAATTAAACTTAAATTGGTGTTTTGCTCTGTTAAGGTCTCTAAAGAGTCTGTCAAAACAAGTTGGGTCTTAATAGGGTTTCCAAGAGAAATATTTAGCATTTGATAGGCAATTTCATTCATTCTTTTTACACTATTCAATTGATTCTTTAAATTACCTAGTGTAATTTCTAGCTGCTCTACATCTTCCTCTTCATTAAATCCGTTTTCATAAATTTTCTTCGCATCCTTAAAGCTTTTCTCCAAAATTACTTTGTTGCTTTCTAAAATTTCGATACTTTTTTCAGCCACCAAAACATTCCCGTAAGCATTAATAACGGCTTCTCTAGTTAGCAGTGCTGTTTTTTCTTTGGCTTGCTCAGAAATCTTTAAATAGGTTTTTGAAGCCTGAAGTCCCACTAGATACGAACCATCAAAAATTAATTGATTTAAGGTTACCGACGCATTTACATTCTGTTGGGTTCCAAAAATAAATACTTCATTTGTTCCGTCACCGTCAAAATCGATTAAGTTTACCTGCTGTTTTAAAAAGTTTTGATAATCAACTTTCGCATCTACTTGAGGCAAACCAATGGTAGTGGTTTCCCACACTTTTTTCTCTGCAGCTCTAATATTATTTGCGGCTACTTGAGAATTGTAACTATTTTTTATTGCATAATTAACGGCTTCTTTTAATGAAAAACTCATCTTCTTTTCTTGAGCTTTTAAAACACTAACCAAGGAGCAGATTAAAAACAATAGGATTGTTTTTCTCATTTTATTTAGTTGTTTGTTATTTGATTTTTTAACTGTATTATTCCTTTTTCTGTACAAATTCCTCTAAAGTGATAGCCTAAATAATTATTCATCAAGGAATTCATCGAATACTCATTTAGGGAAAATAATTCTTGGTCTTTAATACCCAACATTCCGTGAAAATAAATTCTAGAAATAAAACCAACATCAATGTCTTTACGGTAAAGACCTTTCTGTATTCCGTGATTCAAATTATTAACCACGCAATCCTGCATTAGGTCGAATTGTCTTTTTTTAAAGGTAGAAAATATTTTTGGATAGTATTTTTGTAATTGAAATTGTGGCGATGATTTTTCATCATTTAAATTAGCCATTACAAACCTCTTAATATCAAAAATTTCTTCTATTGGATTTTTATTCAAGTCACAAATTAAGTTAATTCCAATACAAATTGACGAAAATATCTCTTCGCTAACGGCAAGAACTAAGGCCGATTTATTGCTAAAATATTTATAAATTGTTTTTTTTGAAACACCTAGCCTATTGGCGATTTCATCCATTGTAACATTTTTAAACCCAACATTTAAAAAAAGTTCTTTTGATATTTCTAGTATTTTGTCTCTCATATTTCGCGTGCAAAGATACAGTAGGAAACTTTAGAAACAAAAAAAGTTTCCTAAGTTTATGTCATTTTTTCGATTAAGTATTTCTTCGCATCGTTGTTTGTCTTATTTTTACAAAAAAAAACACAATTTGGATATTTTCGATTATCAAGAAGAATTTTTAAATTATTTAGAAAATACAAAGTGGGTGCAAGAACCAAAAAACTTGTACGAACCCATTGATTATATTTTGCGCCTTGGCGGAAAAAGAATACGTCCCGTTTTAACCTTAATGGCGGCAGATATTTTTTCTGGAGATTATAAAAAAGCCATGCCAGCTGCTTTAGCGGTTGAAGTTTTTCATAATTTCACCTTAGTTCATGACGACATTATGGATGATGCCCCGTTGCGGAGAGGCCTCAAAACCGTGCATGAAAAATGGAATTTAAATACGGGCATTCTCTCTGGAGACGCCATGCTTATTTTGGCCTATCAATATTTTGAAAATTACGAACCAACTACCTTTAAAGATTTAGCCAAACTTTTTAGTAAAACCGCTCTAGAAGTTTGCGATGGGCAACAATTAGATGTCGATTTTGAAACTAGAAACGATGTTACCATAGAAGAATATATTAATATGATTCGCTTAAAAACATCGGTCTTAGTGGCTGCTGCCTTAAAAATGGGCGCCATTATAGCCCAAACCAATGAGAAAAACGCAAATTTAATTTATGATTTTGGTTTAAATTTAGGCATTGCTTTTCAGCTTCAAGATGATTATTTAGACACTTTTGGAAATCCAACTACTTTTGGCAAACAAATAGGGGGCGATATTATTGAAAATAAAAAAACCTATTTATATTTAAAAGCTTTAGAAGTAGCAAACAAAGAAGATCAGCAAAAACTACAGGCCTTTTACACCCAGAAATTAGATGAAAATGAGGTAAAAATCGAACAAGTCACTAGAGTTTTTGATAAAAATGACCTTCCAAAATTCATAAAAGCACAGATAGAAGCATACACTAAAAAAGCGCTAGAAACCCTAAAAGACTTAGATACAAGCAATACCAATAAAGAAAAGCTTAGAAAGTTTGGCTTGATGCTTATGAATAGAGATGTTTAATATATATTTTTATTTTCTGAAAAAAACAGTACATTTGTGCTCCAAAAAATTGGTCCCATAGCTCAGCTGGTTAGAGCATCTGACTCATAATCAGAGGGTCCTTGGTTCGAGCCCAAGTGGGACCAC
>Ga0307488_10000347_pt1 | contig 37237 bp, 45 predicted proteins | sample SB02metaG_FD_202248 | JGI IMG/M metagenome (GOLD analysis project Ga0307488, IMG submission 202248) | Sea-ice brine microbial communities from Beaufort Sea near Barrow, Alaska, United States - SB 0.2 | ecosystem: Environmental > Aquatic > Marine > Coastal | place: USA: Alaska | collected... | reverse complement strand
CCTTGGGCATGATCAACTACAAGTTGGTCGAAGCCAAGACCACCAACACAAGACCTTACAGGGGCAAAAGTGTGGCATGGTACAACAAGGAACGTGCCTTGGCATATGAACATTCACCCTATGACACTACCATACTGATGGACTGTGATTACTTTGTATTTTCTTCAACACTGTTAGAATTGGCAAACACAGAGTTTGACATGATGTTGCACGATCGGGTGCATGATCTCACAGGCAAAGACATGATATTAGGCAAGGACGAAAGTACACTGCCTTTGGTATGGGCAACAGTGACACTTTTCAAAAAGACTGTAAACACCGAGGCAATATTTTCCATGATAAGACACGTACAGGAATATTATTCACACTACAGGAACCTATACAGAATAAAATATATTAATTACAGGAACGATTATGCTTTCGCAATAGCACTGCACCAATTGAATCTGGGAAACCTCATACCCACGCCCATGACCATGTTGGCAGACAGTGTAGAGGTCATTGACAGTGACGGAGATGGCATAGTTTTCAAGTACAATGATAACATAAACTTCACCACAGGACAGGACGTACACGTGATGGACAAGGAGTGGTGCAATGGATAGGGGATATGTATGGTTCGCACTGAACAACACAACAACGGATTACATTGAACTGAGCAAGGAACTTGCAAAGAGTATAAAGAAAGTCAACAGACATAGTCAGGTATGTGTGATAACAGACAAGCCAGTGGAAGACGACCTTTTTGATTTCGTCAAGGTGCTGGAACAAGACGACAGTGTTGGTCAAGAATGGAAGTTGAACAACGAATACAAAGTCTTTAAACTGTCACCGTTCACACACACAATCAAACTAGAAGCAGACATGCTGTTCACACAGAACACTGACTGGTGGTGGAACTACCTATGGCAACAGGACCAAGTGTTCTCATATCACTGTAGAAATTACAATGACGATGTAGTAAACAACAGCTACTACAGGAAATTGTTTGCAAGGAATGAACTGCCTGATGTGTACAACGGATTACACTACTTCAGGAGAAGCACAAAGGCAAAACAGTTCTATGACCTGTGTGAGACAATTACAAAAAACTGGAAGACAGTCAAGGAAACAATACTTGTGAACTGTCATGACGAACAGCCAACAACAGATGTGGTGTATGCACTGGCCAACAAGATACAGGATCCATTACAGCTGGACAAGGTAGATCATGAATGGTTCAAGTTTATGCACAACAAACAGCACATAAATGGAATAGGCAAGAAATTTCAAAATGACAACTATCTGTATCCCATGAAAGTGGCAAACAAATTGTACATGGGTGGATACAGACAGCATAGGATAGTACACTACCACAACAAGCAACTGATAGGACAATTAGATGAACGAACTTTTAAAAGCACTCAATAATTTAGCACCACAGAAAAAGAAAGTTCACACGGTCACTATACAGGGTAAGGAGATAGAAGTTAGCCTTGAAAAAAACTTGGAGATTATGAAGCATGGTGAGGAAGCATACATGTTAGAAGCTGGAAAGATTGTTCGTAAGCCAATTAAAAAGAATGGTCTAACTAGGCCTGTACTGAAAAAGAGTGACAGGGGATACAAATTCTATGATAATGATCCGTTATGGGTTGAATCAATAGTAGAGGAGGGGTACACATGGCAGACAGAATTAGAGTAAGCGACCTAGATTTTGTTTACATCAGCTATGCCGAGCCCAACAAGGAAGAGAACTGGGCAGACCTACTGAGCAAGGTTCCGTGGGCGAAACGTGTTGATGGTGTAAAAGGTTTTGACAATGCACACAAGGCCGCGGCGGAAGTGGCAGAGACAGACTTCTTTATATCAGTAGACGGGGATAACATTATAGATGAGAGTTTTTTATTGCAGACACTGGATTGGGAAAAGACCAACAAGAAGGCAGTACACAGGTGGAGAGCAAAAAACAACATAAACGGATTAGTGTACGGCAATGGCGGATTGGTAGGATGGCAGAAGGACACTTGCTTGAACATGCACACCCATGAAAACGCTACGGAGGAAAAATCCAAGATAGACTTCTGCTGGACAGTACCACACGAAAATCTACACAACTGTTACTCGGGAACAATTATCAATGCCACAGCACAGCAGGCCTATATTGCAGGATACAGAGAAGGAGTAAAGATGAGTTTGGAGCAGGGAGAACACATACCCCCTGTAGATTTTCGTAAGAAGGTATGGCCGGATAACCTTAGGAAACTTACAACATGGATGTCTGTAGGTGCAGATGTGGACAACGGCAAGTTCGCTATACTGGGTGCAAGGATGGGTTGCTATTCCACGACAGTAAACTCAAACGAATTCCAACAGATATCTGACATGGAAAAGATGGCAGATCTGTTTACGGCATCAATGGGGCCGGACCACATAGACACAGACCTAGAGATATATGGAGAAAGCATCAGGAGAAGATTGGACATACCACTGGCGGACTATAATGCCCAGCAGAGTAAGTTCTTCAAGTTCTGTATGCCACAACACAGGAACAGAGGAGTGCAAGATCGTGAGTACAAGTGATTATAAACAGGACGCACTAAAAGCCAAAGATAGACTTGCAGAAGTATCGCCTACGATGTGTCTGGCCAAATGGAACCAGACATCGTTGCACCTGCCCACAGGACTTACAAACTCGTGCTATCACCCACCACTGCACAAGATGGACGCAGATGCAGTCAAACTGAATCCTGCCGCACTGCACAACACAGCAGAGAAATTGATTCAACGACAACAAATGCTTCGAGGCGAGCAACCTGAGGGTTGTTCATATTGTTGGAACATGGAGAAAACAGGAGAGATGTCAGACAGGCATTACAGATCCGGTGAACCATGGGCCATGCAGGACTTTGAAGACATCAGAAAGAATCCAATAGACGAACATTGGACACCGAGGTATGTGGAAGTCAACTTTAACAATGCTTGTAATCTAAAGTGTAGTTACTGTTCACCACAGTTCTCAACCACGTGGGGCAAGGAGATTGACAGGTATGGCCAATATCCCACATCTCCTCCCCACAACGCACCAGAACATTTCCAGGGAAGACGTAGACCAATACCCAACAGGGAAGAAAATCCATATGTAGAAGCGTTTTGGAAGTGGTGGCCAACACTGTACAAGAATTTAAAGCACTTCCGTATGACAGGCGGTGAACCCATGATGGATGTTAACACATACAAGGTGTTCCAGTACATAATAGATCATCCTAAACAGGACCTGCACTTGAACGTGACATCAAACATGTGTCCTGCAGACAAGAAGCTGAAAGAGAAGTACTTCAACATGGCGTCAGAGATATGTATGCAAGAGAAAGTGGAACACATGATGCAGTTCGTCTCTGTGGATGCATGGGGCAAACGTGCAGAGTACATACGTAATGGACTTAACTTCAACTACATGATGGACAACGTGGAGGAGTTCCTAGATCGTATTCCTGTGCGTAACTCGATAACGTTCATATGCACGTACAACAACCTAAGCATAACAAGTATGGACAAGCTGTTGGAGAAGATACTGGAACTGAGAGCCAAATACAGCAAGACGTACCAGAGGATATGGTTCGATGTGCCACTGCTGAGGCAACCTGAATGGCAACAGATCACACTGCTACCAGAGTCATACCAGGCTGTACACGAGGGCAACATAGAGTACATGCAAAACAATTCTGGAGAGGAAAATGGACTACACATATTCAAGGACTTCGAAATTCAAAAAATGCAACGCAATCTAGCATACTGGAAAGAAAATGCGGATGTAAGTACGCAAAATAAAAAGAATTTTTACGCATTTTTTAACGAACACGATCGAAGAAGACAAACAAATTTCTTAAACATCTTCCCTGAGATGGAAGAATTTTACGTGGAGTGTAAGAACACATGAAGACAATAGGATTCTTTGGAGATAGTTTCTGTGCAAGTAACCAACCTGAGAGTTGGTGCAATATACTGCAGGAGAAACTAGGGACGGACAGAATAAGATGGTTCGGCGAACCTGGCAGAAGTGTGTGGAGTACTATGTTTAAGTTTAACAAACTTATAGAACAAAACCGTGTTCCGGACATATCCGTGTTTTGTTGGACAGAACCTTACAGGTTGTATAATCCAGAACTAGTTTTAAGTTTAAACACACAACCATTAGAAGGAGTAGATCCGAACATATACAAAGCACTAGACGATTATTGGAAATATTTACACAGTACTGAAAAAGATGATATGGTATACGAGTATGCACTTAAACATTATGATCAGACCATTCTATCTAAGGTGGACAGTGAGATTGTGCAGATGTGGAGTTTCAAACCATTTGAAACAGTAGACAAAGATACTAATATAGAACTAACGACAGGAACATTTATAGATGAGAGCATGTTTTCTTTTAGCAAAATTTCAGCAGAGAAAGATGGTTGGGGTATAGGCACAATTAATCACATGACAGTAGAACAGAATCAACAATGGGCAGAGAAAGTTTATGGACGACTTAGAGTATAAAAAACAAATACTAGACACAAAGTCCGCAAGTTTTTGCGGAGCCAAGTGGTACAATGCGACCATATGGTTGGGGTCAGGACAGACAACGAGCTGTCATCATCCGTTGCCACACGCCATAGACTTAGAAGCAATCAAAACGAATCCCAGTGCAATACACAACACATGGCAAAAGAAAGAACAGCGGAAACAGATGCAAGTTGGTAAGAGACCTGCAGGCTGTGAGTACTGTTGGAAGCTGGAAGACATAGGCAGGGATTCTATATCGGACAGAGTTTACAAATCAAAGATATACAAAAATGAAGATCTACAACACGCTTTTGAATTAGACCATACAAAAGATGTAAATTTAAAAACACTGGAGATAGCATTTGACAGGACTTGTAACTTTGCTTGTACGTATTGTAATCCTGCTTTTAGTTCTACATGGGCAAACAACATAAAACAAAAAGGGCCATACACAGGTATGATCACGGATGGACGTAATCATTTCACCCATGCACACGATTCAGCAGAACCATACAAGAAAAATGAAACAAATCCCTACGTTGAAGCATTCTACAAATGGTGGGAAACGGATCTACACAAGAGTCTAGACGAGTTGAGAATCACAGGCGGAGAACCTATGATGAGCCCCAACCTATGGAAGTTGTTAGATTGGATCGAAACACAGGGTGGCAAGATGAATCCTGACATGCGTATCGCTATCAATTCTAATCTGGGTGCGAAGCAAAGCATTATAGATAGATTTAAGAAAAAATTAAAAGGATTTAATCATTTCCATTTGTATACTAGTATGGAAGCAACATACAAACAAGCAGAATATATCAGGGACGGATTAGATTACGGAGATTGGTTTTCGAACCTGTTACACATGATGGTGGATAAAGTTCCGTCTGAAATACACAACATGTGTACTATCAATGCACTATGTCTAGAAACGTTGCCGGAGTTTCTGGAGAAGATGGTATGGTTCAAAAGTGCAAGTAAAGTGTACGGACCAACACTCAATTACACACTTAATATTTTAAGGTTTCCTAGCTTCCAATCACCGCTTGTGTTACCGGATGACCTAAGAAATAAATTTAAGGGTGACATACAGAAGTTTTTAAATAACAATGTGAAGCACTTGGAACATATGGAAGTCAATCAAACACAGCGATTGATAGACTACCTGGATGTTGTTAAAACACCACACGCAGGTGCGGCCGAACAGGGTAAACTACAAAAAGATTTCAAGACATTTTACAGTCAATACGACAAACGGAGCGGAAAAGATTTCAAAAAGACTTTTCCAATAATAGGAGAATGGTACAGTGGCTTATAACATGTGGGATAAAGAACCCGAAAAATTAAAATTTGATAAAATGACTGCGAAAGAGAAAAAGTTGTTAACAGAAAATGAAAGTTTTTGTATGTTACCATGGATGCACCTTCACGCTTTTCCTGATGGTAGAGCATATCCTTGTTGTTTTGCACAAGACAAATATCCAGTAGGCGATTTAAACAAAAATTCTATGGCTGAAGTTTTTAATAATGATAAAATGAAGAAACTTAGAAAAAATATGTTAAATGGTACTACTAACAAGGAATGTACAAAATGTTATGACCAAGAAAAATCTGGATTCTTTAGTTTACGTTTTAGTTCAAATAAGCATTTTGGACACAATGTTGGGTTAGTAGACACAACAGATATTGAAGGAACATCGGAGTTCGTGATAAAGTATTGGGATATAAGATTTTCAAATCTGTGTAACTTTGCTTGTAGGAGTTGTGGCACATGGTTTAGTAGTAATTGGTACGAAGATCATATTAAGGTTACAGGTAGTCCTCCAAATCATGCAAAAATTATGAGAGTTGGCAGAACAGCAAATGATGTATGGGAACAAATGTTAGAACAATTTGATCATGTTGAACAGTTTTATTTTGCTGGTGGTGAACCACTTATAATGGAAGAGCATTATAGGATATTAAAAGAATTAGATAGACGTAAAATGTATCATGTGAGATTAATTTACAACACAAACTTTTCAAGATTAAAATTTAAAGATTTAGATGTATTAGAATTATGGAATAAGTTTGATTCAGTATCAGTTGGAGCATCTTTAGATGCAGAAGGAAAACGTGGGGAATTAATGCGTACAGGAACAAAGTGGGATCAAACAGTAGCAAATAGAAAACGAATGTTAGAAATTTGTCCGCAAGTAGATTTTTATATTAGTGCTACTGTTGGACTTATGAACAGTTTGCACATTGTTGATTTTCATAGGAACTGGGCAGATGAAGGATTAATTAAACCAATGGATTTTAATTTTAATTTGTTACAATATCCAAACTGGCAAAGAATGGATGTACTTCCTCTGGAGTTTAAGGAACAAATAAAACAAAAATACGAAGAACACATAGTATGGTTAAAACACACTGACACATTAACAAGAGCAACAAAAGGTTACGAGTCTGCAATAGATTGGATTTACAGAAGAGATAACAGCAGTCTTTTACCAACACTTTTTAAAAAAACAAAAGTGTATGATAAAATTAGGAATGAGAATACTGTAGATGTATTCCCTGAATGGAAAGAACTATTTGACAAATATGACAAGAATAAAACCTAAAGACGGGAACAAGACATTCTGCATGGCTCCGTGGACACACACGTACCTGTCACCACAGATGGAACGAAGATTATGTTGTAGCTCACGGGAGGATTCAAAAACTTTTAACCAATATATTGATTTGAATAAAAAGTCCCAACCATTTTCACCAGACACACTAGAACAACATTGGAATAGTGATTACATGAAGAACATACGAGTGGATCTTATGCAAGGCAAGGAAGTACCTCAGTGCCAAGTATGTAATGGCAAATTATTATCAGTTGCTACTTACAGAACTCACTTCAATAAGTTGTATGAGAATCAGATAGATGAAGCGTATGAAAAAACTAAAGATGATGGCTATACTGATATGAACGTTACCAGTTGGGATTATAGGTTCAACAACCTATGTAACTTTAAATGTCGTATGTGCGGGGACATGCTGAGTTCAAGTTGGGAAGCTGAAAATAAGGAAACCGGAGATTGGAACCCAGATAAACCATCACAGATGTGGATGAGGAAAGATATAAAAGCAGAGATAGATAAATTTCACGACAAAGTGATAGTGAACGAATTTAAAGATGCCATAGAAGCAAAAAGTATAAAAGAGATATACTGGTGCGGAGGCGAACCGTTAATGTGGAAAATACACTGGGAGTCAATGAAAAGAATAATAGAGCTAGGCTACAATGATAGTGTGAGCATACGATATAACTCGAACATGAGTAGGCTTAATTTTTTTGGTATGAACTTGTTTGATGATCTTTTAAGCAAATTCAAGTACTGGAATATATTAGCCAGCATTGACGGAGCGGGAGAAGTGGGAGAGTATGTGAGGACAGGATTGAAATGGGATGAATGGTTTAGCAACATGCAGTATGCTAGAAAGTTTGCAAAAACCAGAAGAGATTTAAGAATGGATCTAACTATGACCATGCCAGGCATGGTTGGATTGCAAGGAATGTTGGATACCGCACAAGATCTAGATGTAGATCTTTTAGCAAAAAGAGTTTTTGGGTTTGACCCGTCAAACATATGGTCACCTATGTGTTTGCCACGTAAAATATTAAACAGGATTATTGATGAGTTTCTAGTAAAAAATAAAAAAAAATTAACAAAACACATTTATTTTATTACTGCTTTGCAAGATTTGAAACAAAAGCCCACATATGACGAAACATACAGTAATGACGAATATCAAAAAGGATTACAAAAAGGAAAAGAAACAGTTGAACGTTTAGATAGAGTGAGAGGAACTGATATTAAAAAAATTCTCTCTAGAGACGAGGAGGTGTCGGAATGGTGGACAAGTATATAAAATCAAATGTGTGTCCATTACCATGGACTGGTTTAGAGGTAGGTGTTAACGGAGGTGCGGCCCCTTGTTGTTTATACAAAGAGCAAGTACCTAATTTTAAAGTATATGATACGGATTTAAAAGAAATACAAAAAAGTCAGTACATGGAAGATCTAAGAACAAAGTTTAGGAATGGTGAAAAACCTGCAGGATGTGATAGATGTTGGGCAGAAGAATCTGTAGGAAAAGATAGTAAACGTATTAATACACTTTATAAAATGAAAAATAGTTTGAAAAATTGGACCCCTAATAGCGAGCCGTCATTAAAATTTATAGACTTTAAGTTAGGTAATGTGTGTAATCTGAAGTGTAGGATATGTGGATCGTGGAGTTCCAGCAAATGGGCACAGGAGGAACTTGACTACGGGGAGAATCCAGTAGCACTGAAAAATTTACGTGAGGGCGGTTGGCCCAAGAAGAGTCCAAAGTTCTTCGAGGATCTAAAGGAAGATCTTGCTCATGTAGAATACTTCGAGTTTACAGGCGGAGAGCCGTTCATGATCAAGGACCACTTCAAGATACTAATGCATTGTGTTGAAAAAGGATATGCAAAAAATATAGACATACACTACAACACAAACGGTACACAGTTACCACCACAGGAAATATTTGACCTATGGAGTTGCTTCAAGCATGTTGAAGTAGCATTTAGTATCGATGATGTCGGAGAGCCTTTTGAATACCAGAGACATCCTGCTAAATGGCGAGAAGTAAATCAAAATCTTGTTAAGTTCAAAGAAATGAAAACCCCTAACATGGACTTTCAAATATGTTCGACAGTTAATATATTCAATGTGTTCAATTGGGCTAAGATGGCATTGTGGGTGGCACAGTTTCAGCCCAAGTTCTTTTACGTTAACACCTGTTTTGAGCCAGACGTTTTTAACATACAGACACTGCCACGACAAGTCAAAGACATAGTGGTGGATAGGTATGGTATGCTTACGGACTATCAGCCCAGTATAAGATTCATGAATGCCGTAGATGGAGACACACCGGAGATACGAGCAGAAAGAAAAAGAAGAATTTTGCAAACAGATCAGTACAGGAAAGAAAATTTTGGTGATGTGTTTCCGCTTTTAAATAACATATTGGGGATATATGAGTAATACTAAATTTTTTATAGCAGGCGGTTGCAGTTTCACATTCGGACATGAGTTGAGTGATGATACAAATGGCAAGACTCCGTCAAAGCATTCATGGGCTCATGGATTGTTTGAAAAAACGCAATACCCAGGCGGTGTGTACGAATACGTCTCAGCGGCCTACCCAGGTTCGGGAAATTCAGGAATAGCACGTAGGGTTTTCAATGCAGTATCACAATATTATGATGAAAACATCAATTGCATTTCAGGAGTGGTGGTCATGTGGAGTTTCAACTCTAGATACGATTGGGCCATGCCTAGACACAGAGAGTTAGAGAACACACGTTGGGCAACAATATCACCATGGGACACTGATATGAATGCAAAGGAAAGACACAATTCATTGGCAGGATCTGAAGTACAACTGGAACAATGGAAACGTAGACAAGAACTTATGACAGAAACAGGAGTGAAACCTTTCGCTGAATCTATATATCGACATGCGGCCAACGAGTATCATGAAACATATCTCAGTTGGAAAAGTATTATTTGGTTACAGAACATACTGCAAAAGAAAAGAATCCCATTCGTGTTCACACTGGCGGACAACAGTCTGTTCTACAAGGATTTTGATCACCATAAAGACCAGGATCGTTTTATGAAAGCATTACACAAAGAGATAGATCTTACCAAATGGTTTTCATTTGGTGATCGTATGATGGGCTTTAACCAATGGGCATTAATGGAAAATTATTCTAGGGGTACTACACATCCACTTGACGAAGCACACCAAGATGCTGTAAAATTAATGTTACCGCAGGTTAAAAAAATATTGGAGACTAGATAATGCTTTGTTGGATAAAAAATCTATTCGTTAAGATCAAGCAAGAACTTGCTTATCGTAAGAGATTGAAAGAACTAAAGAAAAAAGACCCGTTTATATACAAATAAAATGGAACAGATAAAAAAACGTATTAAAGAAGTGTTTGCAAAGGCACCTAAGTTTGAACTGGCGGAGATGCCGTACATAGATGTCTCAGAAGATCCAGTGCGACCCGAATTGAGTCTGGAGTTTAGACAAGCATACGGAAGGAAGATATACGGGATCAAGGACGAGGAAGGTGACATAGCCGCGGTAATGTGTTTCGCATTTACAAATGATATTCCAACAAGTGTGGAAGAGATGGACATAATGAGCAAAGATGCCGCCATGCAGGCAGTACACAGGGCAGGTGTGCAAGGATCTATTGCGATAGCATACACAGTCTGGGCAAAGAAAAAAGGTGGCGGTAAGCACATGGTCAACGAAGTTTACAAGATGATCAAACAGTCAAATCATTTAAACAGATTAATCACACTGAGTCCAATAACAGACATGGCAAGAAAGTTTCATTTAAAGAATGGTGCAAAGGAAGTACAGGTAAATCTAACAACACAGAATTTTGAATATGACATCGAACTAGAGAAATGGGAAGTGTTTAAGAACAGAGCAAAAGGGTGGTTCAACATAAAATGAAAATACTAGGTATCAACTGCATGAACCATGACGCATCCATGTCTGTGGTAGATGGCAGGGAGATACTATGGGCGGCGCACAGTGAACGTTATTCCAAAGTCAAGAATGATCACTTCCTCAATTGGAAAATAGTAAACGAAGCAATGACATATGGTCCATTTGACAAAGTTGTTTATTATGAGAGACCTTGGTTGAAGAAAACAAGACAACTGTATGCAGGACAGTGGGGAGATGCTTTAAGTTACACAGAACTACCAAGTTGGCACCTAAGTCACTTTGGAATAAAGATAGACCAGTACGTCAAACACCATGACTCACACGCCGCGGCAGGGTACTTCACTTCACCTTTCAAAGAAGAGGGTGCAACAATACTAACTGTTGATGCTATAGGTGAATGGGAAACTGTTTCTATATCGACTGCTGACAAAGTATGGATTGAGAGGAAAGAAACAATCAACTATCCACACTCGGTGGGCATATTATATTCAGCATTCACACATCGTTGCGGACTTAAACCTGCAGAAGAGGAATATATCCTAATGGGCATGGCCGCATATGGCAAACCTATATACAAAGATGAGATATACGAAGATTTTGTACATCAGTCTCCTTTTAAACTTAAGAAGAATTTACACAGAGGACTGAGCGACTGGCATCCAGAAGCAGATGTTATGGACATAGCCGCGAGTATACAGGCAGTGATAGAAGAGATACTAGCAGATCTTTTCCTGAGGGCATCAAAGTACGGCAGTAAGAATTTAGTATATGCCGGTGGAGTGGCGTTGAACTGTGCCGCCAACACTGTGCTGGCGAATCTAGGATTGTTTGACAACATATGGATAATACCAAATCCAGGAGATTCAGGATCTAGTTTGGGTTGCATAGCGGCCTCGGAAAAAATACATTTGAATTGGAAGAGCCCGTTCCTGGGACACAACATCGAAGGCGAGTATCCTGTTGACGAAATAATTAAAGAATTGAAAGATAATAAAATGGTGGGAGTTGCAAATGGTAGAGCAGAGTTCGGACCAAGAGCACTTGGTAACAGATCACTGTTGGCAGACCCCAGGGGTGAGGAGATCAAGGATCTGGTAAATGGAATTAAGAGAAGACAGAAGTTCAGACCGTTCGCTCCGGCCATACTAGAAGAGGACGTGAACGACTATTTTGACCTGCCTAAAGGAGTTTTAAACACCCCTTATATGCAATACACAGCGGCGTACACGCATGGTAAAGACTGTCCGGCTATATTGCATCATGATGGCACAAGTAGGGTGCAAACCGTGTCTAAAAGCGACAACGAAGGGTTTTATGAACTGCTGACTGCATGGAAGAAAGCAACAGGTTGTCCAATATTGTTGAACACCAGTTTGAACATCAAGGGCATGCCTATGGTAAATGACACCAATGATGGTAAACTTTGGACACACAAATATAGAGTGAAAGTGTTGTGATAAAATTCAATGGTATTGACAGGATATATGATTCTTACAGCTGGCGTATAACACGCAGGGCAAAGGAAGTTTGGAAGTCCGGCAATGTTGTAAGCACAAAACACACTGAGGACAGTTATTTGGACCAGTTTGAGAAGTCAGTCGCCAATTATACAAAAAGAAAATTTGGAATTGCAGTAGGCAGTGGAACAGATGCTTTGTATTTTGCTCTCAGAGCCAAAGGCATAGGTCCAGGCAAGACTGTGTTGTGTCCGGCAATTAGTTATTTGGCAACAGCGGAAGCAATCAAGAGGACAGGAGCAATGATACAATTTGTAGACATTGATGAGAATGGACTGATGGGAGATATTCCCATGATGGGATTGCCCAGTGCAGTTGTGTATGTGAACTTGTTCGGTAACCTTGCAGACTACGACAGGTTGAAGAACTATTGTGACAAGCACAGGATACCGTTGATCGAGGATGCCGCACAGAGCCTAGGAAGTTTTTACAAAAAGATACCCAGTGGTAAGCTGGGAGATATCAGCAGTTTAAGTTTTGCACCAAGCAAGCCGTTGCCTTGTTTTGGCAATGGAGGAATGGTCCTAACAGACAGCGAAAGCGAAAGAGATTTCATACGTGGCCTGAGATATCATGGTTCCGGTACAGCCAAATTACACCATGGATATAATTCATGTTTGAGCAATGACCATGCTAACGTTCTAAATTTCCTGATGTCAAAATATAAAAAACTTTTGAGTAAAACAAAAAAAGTAAGGAAGTTATATGATGAGAAACTTTTTAAGTTGGGCATCAGTTCTATACAACCACAAAGTGATACAATATCAAACAATCATAAGTTTGTGATCAAGGTGCAGGATCGAGATAATCTCAAAGCATACCTCGAAACTAAAAATATACAGAGTCAAATCCATTATGCACTGCCTCTGTCAAAAATGAAAATGTTTTACACAGATCAACAAATGCCGAATGCTGAAAAGTTCTGCGGAGATGTGTTGTCACTACCGATACACCCTTTCCTGGAAGACTACGAGGTTGCTTATGTGTGCAAATGCATAGGAGAGTTCTATGGCGTTTGATAGTATACAGGTCAGATTCAAGGATGCAGAATTCTTCCCCAGTCCCCTTGCAAATACCAGGGTAGTACCATTCGTAGACAGTTATTTTGAAATACTCAAGAGTGTGGTAGGAGATATCAACACAGAATATTTCTGGTTCTTCTCAAGTTTCATTAATATGAAAACAATGGACATGGACTACATTCCCGAACAGCACGAACGAGATCAAATACATGTATGGTATAACACACACCCTAAAGGTGGTACGAACAAAGAGGGTAACGTGATGCTGATACCTACGAAAAAGTTCAAGGAACAGATGTATGACATACGATATCTAAGAGACTTCAAGGATATAAATTATCATGCACACAAAAATCTGTATCAATCAATCATTAAGAAGATAGCATTCAATATATCCGATCCAATTTCTCCATATGAGAAAAATAAAAAGTACTACACCTGGTTGTTCAACAAAGATCTGGACTCTAAGCTAGTGCCAAACTTCTTTCCTAGTTTCTGGGAAGATGTAAAGCTGTATTCCTGGGGCAAGACAAAAGATATCATGCTAGTACCGAATCAAGACAATGTAGAACAGTTATATGATATACAACGTAGTGTGCATTACGATCTGGAGTATGAAGTAAAACCAATGGATATAATTTTTATATCGTATGATGAGCCCAGTGCCGAAAAGAGATACAAAAAGTTAAAAGAAAAGTTTCCTAGAGCCAAATGGGTCAAAGGTCAGCCAACACAGACACTGGCATATATGTCCGCGGCAATGATAAGTGAGACTGACTATTTCTTTGCAGTTTTTCCTAAAAGCGAATTAGCCCCAGGATTTGATTTTTCATTCCAGCCTGATAGGTTGAGGAATCCTTGTCATTACATATTTGATTGTCACATTCCTGTGATAGGTTTAAGATACGGGTGGGGAGGGGTCATACTTTATAATAAAAATCTAGTATTTAAAACACCCAAACCGGGACTGGATTTTACAATGTCTCAGGCACACCATTCTGTTCCGATATTGTCTGCAATAAGCAACTGTAACGAAACACCGTTATTAGCTTACAGATCGTCATTTAGGGAAGTTATAAAATTACTACAGATGAAACCAACAGTGGAATCCAAGTACAGACTCATGAAATGGAGTACACTTGGCAAGGGTAATAATGCCGAATGGATATACCAAGGTGCCATTGATGGAAAGAAACACTACGACACATACAAAGACGATTACACTAAACTAATGTATTCATATGATTTTGAATGGATAGAGGAACAGTTTAAATCTTTGTACCCAGGAAAAACTTCGGACTAATATCTAAATTATCAAAGTAGAATGGTTGATTCAAGAACCAATTGATGTATTTTGGGATTCCTTCTTCTATGTCGATCTGAGGATTGAAGTTGAACATAGACTTCGCCTTGTCACTGTTCAGTGTATCTCTGTTTGGATAAAATGCATCGTGTGGTTTGATAATGATACTTCCCGACCCTAGCTTCTGTTTTATTATCTCTGCCGCTTCTATGATTTTCCTACCATTTCCTCGAGTACAATTGAACGTTTCGTTCCTTACTTCGTTAGTGGTAGCCAATGAAAAGTATTTTGCAACGTCTAGTACGTTTGAGAAATCGAGTTTGTTGTCAGGACCTTGCACAGTCATTTCTCCGGTTGTCATTACACTCTTTAACATCTGACTGATCACTCTAGTAATAGTATCCTTCTCTCCATAAAGAGCAGATGGTCTCATAATAACGTAATCCAAGCCGTATTCTCTGTTCCATATTTTACACATGACTTCACCTTGTCTTTTGTATGATCCGTAGAGTGTGTTTGGTTTCGGCACAACTTCCTCGTTAGGTATTTTGTTGTCAAACTCTCCATAGACCATACTGCTAGAAGCATAAACAATCTTTTGTACTTTATGTTTAACACATAGGTCAAGTATGTATGCCGTAGCAGTAATCATGTTATTGGTAGCATCTAGAACATTTCTTTTGACCATTCTTGCATTTGGGTAAGTTGCAACGTGTATAACTCTGTCTGGTTTAAAATCTTCAAATGTCTGTTCCATGAACTGTAGGTTCTCTATTTGTCCAATGTATTCTTTGTCTGTGTTTGTGATTGCTTTCCTTTGGTTCAACACAGGATAATATTCCCAATCAGGAAATGTGTAGTACTGGTGATAACAGTCAACTACCCCCACTGTATGTCCTTCTGACTTTAACTGTTGGCATATGTGACTGCCAATAAATCCATATCCGCCTAGTATTAGCACTTTCATATTGTTCTCCATTTGCATTCAAAGGCCTCAGCATATTTTACATCAAGCATCTGTCCCCGATAAGCCGCCAGTCCTTTTATATTGTGTAAAAGTGTATCTGAAAAATAACTGTCGTAGCAACTAACTAATTCAATTTTTTTATCTATTTGTTTAGATATGTCTACAAACACATTTGGTTTAAATTGTTGATTTTTGTTACTGTACGGTCCACCTTCCATTAACCAGAACTCTCCCTGGTACCTCCTCAGTGCAGAATTAATAACAGAAAAAGTATTTTGATGATCTTGATGATGGTCTCCTGGACTGTGTGTTATGACAAGGTCATACTTGGTTGACTGCACAATGTCGTCTAGCATTTTCACAGTTGTACTGTTATGTTCAAAAATAGGTCTGCCATCCTCTGTAATGGGATTTTTTAAGATATTAAACTTTAGTCCAAACAAGGATTCAGCTTTCTGGTATTCTTTCTGCATGGTCTCTCGATCTCTCCATACACTCGGCTTAGGGGCATTGTCATCACGACATACCACTATGTCAACTTCTGCACCTTCCTGCATCATTCTCAACAGTGTGCCTGAACAACCTAGTTCGACATCGTCTGGATGAGCACCTACGGCTAGTATTCTTTTGAAGGACATATAACCTCTCCTGTTTTTAAACTTTTCTCCATACACTCCACAATGTATGTAACTCGTTTGATGTGATCTATGTTTGAATCTGGTAATTTATCTTTCTCACAATAATCTATGAATGCTGTTATCTGTCTTTGCAACGAAGAAGTGGATTCTGTGAAGATCTTATTTTGATCCATATGTTGTATTTGACGACCGTTCTCTATTGTTTGGCCGATCCACTTACTTTTGTTTTCTGCATCATTCCATACAAGTGTGCCTTTGTCTGTTATGACAGTAACATCTCTGACTTTCTCATGGTAGTACCAACCCATTTGTATTTGTACAGTCACTTTGTTATACTTTAGATTACAGGTTACGAAGTCTGGTTGTGGTTGTCTTGTGATGTGTATGCCTGTACTGTGTACTTCATCTGGCATAACACCTAACAGTTTATCCAGTATAGCTATGTCGTGTGGTGCATAGTGTAATATTGGATTGATGTCCTTCTGCATCCTTCCCCATGCTAGTCTACGATGTTCTATGTGTAATATTTCCTTGTCCACGATGTTCTGTTTTAAGAAATCAAAGTGTTCGTTGTACAGTAATATATGCCCGGCCATTAATTTTGCATTGGCAGTGTAAGGTCCTATCTCATTGCATTCCGCCATATTCATGAATGCAGGTTTCTCCACTAGCACATGGATGCCTTTTCTCAGCATTCTTTTTGTAATGTTTTTATGTGTGGGCGCCGGTGTGGCAATGATAACGCCATCTATCAGACTCGGAACAATACTGTCAAGGGAATCATTCACATCATAAAGAGTCACAGGCAGTCCCATGTTCTTGACCGTCTCAACTATTTTACTTCCCCAGTATCCTGTTCCAATTACTGCTAATTTCATATTGCCTCTTTGATTGCTTTTATTATACTGCTAACTTCTCTGTCTGTCAAATACTGATGTACAGGAATTGCTAATGCACTACCGCTACAATATTCAGCATTTGGATAAGAATTTTTATTTTTGTATGTTTCTGTTTTGTGTAAAGGTATTGGGTAGTATCTTCTTGACTGTATTCCTTGTCTCAACAAAAACTTTTCAATGTTGATATTTTTTTCATGTTTTATTATGTACTGATGATAGACATGTGTGCTGTTGACATTTTGTACAGGTATCTCTACAACTCCGTGTAGGTTACCATTGTACTGTGTAGCGATTGCCCTACGCCTAGCATTGTGCTTGTCCAATTCCGGTAGCTTGTTAAGGAGAACTTCGGCCTGTATTGAATCCATTCTTGCATTCCACCCAACCATGTTCATTTTAAATCTATCGGACTGTCCATGATTCCTTAACTGTCTGATTATTTTTAGATACTTTTCATTGCCAGTGACAGCACCCGCATCTCCCCAACAACTTAAATTCTTTGTGGGATAGAAACTGAAGCAAGTAAGATCGGCAACACTGCCCACTCTTTTGCCTTTGTAATAGGCACCTGTGCTTTGTGCAGAATCCTGTATAACAGGAATATTAAACTTTTTTAATTCGTCTATATCGCAAACATTTCCATAAAGATCTACACCTATGATTGCTTTGGTCTTTTTGCTTATTTTTTTAGTAACTTCTTTTGGGTCTATACACATATCGTTAAGGGCTATATCTACAAATACCGGTATGGCACCTACTTGCTTTATAACTTCGGCCGTGCTTACCCAGGTGTATGGAACTGTAATAACTTCGTCTCCGGGGCCAACTCCTAGTGCTAGTAGTGACAGGTGTAGAGCAGATGTGCATGAACTCAATGCAACACAACTGTCTGCCTCGCAGTATTCAGCAAATTTCTTTTCAAACTCTTTTACAGTAGGTCCGTTGATAAAACTTTTAGACTTCCATGTATTGGCAAATACTTTGATTGGATTTTTAAGTGTTTCCTCGTAACCAAATCCGGATAGTGATATCATTGCTATTTGAAAGTTTTTGACATTAATAGTGAAGTCCTAGATTCCATATCTTTTTTTAGTTTTTGAACATTAAATTTGAGATCCACGTTCTTTATTTTGCTGTAGTTCTGTTCGAGTGTGTTTTTGAGGAAGTCAGCTATTGGCTCTTGTTTCTTGACTCTTAATTCTTTTTGTATATCGTAGTGTATAGTAACGTTATTCTTTAGAAAGATATTGACATACAACAGGTACTTGACCGGCATATTTTGAAAATGTAATCCTTCCAAAATCTCCGGCCATTCATTAACGAAGTTTTTCGTTAACTGTACCCAAGTACTATTCTTTGACGGTTTTTTCTTTGGCATCAGCTTTCTTTGTTGCTTTAGCCTTTGGTGCTTCTACTGTAGTATCTGGATCTTTTGCAAGTTCAGATACCTTCACACCTTTTTCTTTGGCGATCATTTCGTTCAACTTGTTCAAAAGAATTCTACCGTCTGCGGTATTCCCAAAAGTGACCATGATATCTTTGGTCTTGAACTTCTTGATGTAGTTGTCGTTGTGCATCATTGCTAACATGTTCGTTCCATCCGGGAACGTCTGTCTGCCTAGGTAATCAGCAAGTTCTTCCGCATCCTGACCGGCGTCACCTTCGACTGCTTTCATTAAAGAAGTAAAATACAAGTCTGGCAGGAATTTAACTCCTACTACAAGACAGTTGTCCGGTTCATCGGGTACTGTTCTGTACACGATTACTACCTTTGATCCACCATCCACAAGTTCTCCTACGTGTTTGAAGTGTCTCTTTGGTCCTGATTGACCTTCACCTGCTCCTGAGTTTGCACCCATTGGCATAGCTTGGTCGTTCACATTTATTAGTGCCATTTTATTTCTCCTTTGGAGCTTCTGATCCTACGGCTCCTGGTTGGCCTTCTGTTGGCGCCACTTTGGCTAAAAATGCCGACAGTTTATTGTACAGTGTACCAACGCCTGCCATCTCACCAGCTCTGAAAGAACCTCTTGCAGATGCTACATCAATTATTGACATCAGTCCTTTTAAGTCTCCGATTGATAATGCTGTTGGGTCTGCTTGTAGTTGTTCGTTAGCTGGAGCAGTAGGTTGGGCCGTCGCCGTCGCTGTTGCTTCTACAGTTTCTTCTTTTTTCTTTGCTTCTTCTTTTGCCATTGTTATTTCCTTTTAATTGCAATTAATATTAATATACGTATATTATACTAAAAGTAATTATGGATTGCAACAGTTATTTTTAAGTGATCTGAGCTTTACCGGATAATGCGAACAGGGTTAGGTCGCCGGGGTTTTCAAAACCAAGCACTGTACATGATCTGGATTGGTCGCCCTCAAACTTGATGTCTTTGGTGATTGAATACCTACCATGGCAGTTCTCGTAGATCCACTTACGCATTATTTCTATATCGGCTTCATGTGCCTTTACCACGGTGTTCACGAAGTGAGGTGGTAATACATCTAGTTCTCTCTGGAAGAAGTTGTTTGGATTAATCCTCATCGTATTGAACAGTCATTCCCCATGGTGCCTCTATGTTTCTTTCATATGGATTATTGATTAAGAATATTGTGTCACAGTAGTGTTCGTCACCCCATGAATTGAAAGGCCAACCATCTGTGAACATAACAAACTTCTTGGGCTCTATGCCTTGCTCTTTCATGTAATCCCAATTACATTCAAACTCTGTACCACCACCTGAACCTAGTTGGTAGTCTAACAATTCATCTGAGTTGTCTGGTGTAAACACAACAGGATTAAACACCTCTGTGTCAAAACTCCATAAATGTATTCTAAAGTCTTTGTATTGATCCATGATGTTTTTAACTTCTGTAAGGAACTCAGTACATTGTTCATTGCTTATAGATCCTGAAGCATCGAGAGCCAAACATATATCGATCATCTCATCGTTAGCCTGTCCTGGCAGTATGGCAGATGTGTGCCATGATTTTCTACTTGGTCTCATCCAAGTGTAGTCTGACTTGATGGTACTCATTATCTGTTGTTGCAGTATTTCTCTCCAGTCCATCTTAGGTTCTGTAAGATCACTAACCAATCTCTGTAATGCACCCGGCAAATTACTAGCACCTGTTGACTGTGCCGCACTCACCATTGCTTCTTTGACTTCGTCTCTGATCTTCTTAAGTTCTTCTTTGGTGTACACAGGCTTTCCTTTACCTGCCTTATTCGCTTTGTCTCCACCTTCACCTTCGGCTTCACCCCACTCTTGGTGATCGTCCATCAGTTCGCCTAGTTTCTCCAAGAACTTCTTACCGTTCTTCTTGGCAGTCTTGAACAAGTCATCGTAAATTCTTTCTGAAGGCCAATCCTTGTACTTGTCATCCTGGAAGCCTTTGTTCTCACCTTTCTTGCCTTTGGGCATGTCACCGATGTTTGAATCTTTCAATATTTGGTTCACGGCATAGTCCGCCGCTATGTTCCAAAGTTGTGGATCTCTGTCGCCTATTCTTACAAGCATGTGTTCAAATACATTGTGCAACACTTCATGACCAAACAAGAATTCTGTTTCTTTGGGTGTAAGTGAATCTATGAACTTCGTGTTGTAGAAGAAGTGTCTACCATCTGTACCTGCTGTCGGACACCAGTCGTCTGCATTCACAAGTTTAAGTCTAGTAGCAAGGTTGCCAAAGAAAGGGTGCTTCAGTAGTAAGGCAATCCTTCCCGTAACCAATTTGTCTATGATGAGTTGATCCTTGTAGCCTGACACTATTTAGACTCCATAGCAGTAATGACATACTTGCCAAACTTCTTATGGAACCTATCAAATGATTTTAACTTGCTAGGATCAAACGGAAGTTTGTAGTTCGTCAGTGCAATCTTGGCACCCATAACAACCAACTCTGTCTCGAAGTTGTCCATCATGTAGTTGAAGAACCTGTCTGCTTGTTCGTTCCATGTCTTGTCTTTCTTCTCGTGTGCCTGTTGTAATTCATAACACAAAGAAACTGTTAGAGAGTACATCGCTGATATCTCTTTTGTCTTAAGGTCTTTTACCTTACCGCTCAATATGTCAGATGGGTTTGGTAACTGACCGCTAATTTTACGATGATTCATAAACTTAACGGCCAGTCCTTCTCCTACACAACCTGCAACGAGGTCAGTGAGCGTACTTTCTGGCAGGTCATCTGATAGAAGTTGGGAAACGAAACTCCATGATCTTGGAGTTGCGAATGATCTAGAACTACCTCTAGGATCGAAATCGTATAAATCTTGTTTTGCGAATGTGCAATAACCTACAACATCAGGATGTATGTGGTTAGTAGTTGCCCATTCCATCCAGTCTTCGAAATCCACTCTCAATTCTACGTGGACAAATCTGTTTGCCAATGGTGCCGGCATTCTGTAAGTGACACCCTTGTCACTGTCTCTGTTTCCTGCCGCTACAATTGAAACATCCTTGGGTAGGTGATACTGTCCTACTCTTCTGTTTAATATAAGTTGATAAGCCGCCGCCTGTACAGCCGGTGCCGCCGAGTTTAACTCGTCTAAGAAAACGATTGCATTGGACTTGGGATCAGTTGGCAGTTCTGCCGGACTCGCCCATACCATGTTGTTCTCTTTTGCGTTGTAATAAGGAATACCCTTGATGTCTGTGGGCTCCCATAAAGGAAGTCTAATGTCGATAACATCTCTGCCTTCCGCATCTGCGATCTGTTTAACAATATCGGACTTACCGATACCCGGTGCACCCCACATCATTATGGGTCTTTGTAATTTGATACAATGTGTTAGTGCTGACTTGGCCTCGTTTGGACCAACTGTTCTGTTTTGACTGCCTACTGCCGCCTCTTTATTTTTATTTGTTCTCGCCATTTTTGTACACTCCTGTTTAAAATGTTTATAGTATCATTATAGCAGAGTTGTGGTATACGTCAACCGTATAGAAACCGCGGTTTTATTGACTTTTTAGATGTATTTGTAAAAATCTGGAATATAATTGGTAACTTTTATGTTTCTTCTTTGATCTAATATTTGGATATTTTGGTCCAATTTCGCCCAATGGTCAGTGGTATGGGTAGACAGTAAGGTTTTTTCGATGTTTCTTATAGACATGTCAAATTTTAAATTATGTTTTAAACTGTAGGATGATTTAAATTTTGCTATATCTGATAAAAATTTCTCCTTCAACTTTATTGGTGCAAAATTTATATCATAGATTTCAGGATCTGCCACAAAAGACAAGTGTACTCCAATTTTCTTATTTTTTTTCTCAAACCTGGAGTTGATATTGTATATCCAAACTAGAAAGTCATAAAAATTGTACATTGACAATGTCTGTAAGGAGATTTGTAAGTTGACTTGTATCTTTCGATCGATGAGACTCAGTATATTCTGTTCTATCTTTTCAAAGTTGCTGGGGAATCTGATGTAATTACATGCATCTCCATACGCATCAATGCTGACATCTAAATTCACATTTTTAAATTCTGATAGTAGTTTGTAAAATTTATTGTTTACATTTGTTAGATTACTGATACAATCTATCTCAATATTCTGTATTAGGGTGTTGTCTTTTAAATACTGGAAATAATATTCAAACTCGGGCATTATACTAGGCTCACCCCCTTGTATTGTTAAATGTTTTATATTTTCTGATATATTACATAGTTCGTCTATCTCTTTTTTTAAAATTGGTAACTTTTCTGTTTGTCCTAGTTCTTTGCTCCATTGTGAACTACGTTTAGGACCACACATGATACATTTTAAATTACACAGAGTGCTAAAATCTAAATCCATTGCTGTAGGTGTTTCCTTTTGCTCCCAGTCTTTGAACCTAGCATTGTAATGATTCCTGAGACTTATTTTTCCTTGCTCCTCTTCTTTGTAACAAGAAGTGCAGGCACTCACTGCCTCACCGTTGATCATCTTGCTTCTGACATTGGCCATGTAATCACTGTCCCAGAATTCTTTGGTGTTTATTTTATCTTTAGGTTCTTTTGCCGCACAACAGAGTCTGTTGTCTCTGTGAGTAGCCTGGAATCCAACAAAAGGAAACTTACAATACGTTTTATTCATCTTGGTCCTCGGCTTTGCTCATTGCCCGGGCCATACCGTATTTTGTGACATCACCGGCAAAGAGCATCAGTTGTAATGCCATCTTTTCCATGGTCACTATGATCTTTGACTTGTTTACAAAATATGGGCAATCAACGAACTCGTCCAGCCACAGGTATGTTTGGGGCGTGAATATAATTTTTTGGGGGAATTTAATGGTATAGGTCTTTATGTCCAGTGATTCAACATACTCGAATCCCAGTTTGGTCAATCTCAATGACCTTGACTCGTAGTTTTCTCTTACATTCTGCCACCATGTGAAGTATGCGGTCTTGACGCTCTCATGATGTATGGTCTCATCCTTGAGCATAAGGAAGGTACGGGTGTATGCTGTCTTTCGATCCATACAGTTAATTATCTAGTGAATTTGTCGCCGGTTTTTAAAATGTAAACACCAAACTTGTCTGTGTTGTGTTGTGTGTTCAATTTCTTTGCTAGGTTCTCTGCGTGTCCTGGGTTGGAGAATGATACTTTCTTGTACTTGGGTCCGGGGTAATTGGCAACCAAACTTGAGCTCTTCAAGTTGATAGGCTTACCATCATGGAAAACTGCCCATATGCCCTCTGCCGCAAGGACTTCATCCAATTTGAACGTTGTCTTGTTGGCACTCTGAAGTATTACTGTAGGTTTTGGTCTGCTCATAGTTTATAACTATATTTACCAAAAATTGTACTGTGTAGATGCTATTTGTCTTTTGTAAAGTCGCCACCGTCCATCTCGATGCTTACCGTTGAAGCCTGTTGGGCAACTTTTAGAGCTTCAATAATTTCCTCTTGAATTGTGACCATTCTGGTCATGACTTGCGTCAACGAGTCTGCTAATTTGTCTGCTTCTGCGATAGGAATCACCAGCTGTTTCTGACCTTGCTGTCGCAGTGTCCTGATTCTACCTATGAGATCCTCTATAGGTCTAGTTTGTATCTTGGAATTGTTTGACTGCGTCATTTAATACCTGTTGCATTTCTAGTTTGGATTTTATTGGTCCTTTGTATTCGTATCTCGAAAGTGTTATCATCTTTGGACAGTATGCTTTCCTCCAACCCTTCTCAAAACATATTATGTAGTAACCTGCACAGAACTGACTTTTGCTCTTTGGGGTCTTTGTGTACACCGGTAGATGATTCTTTACGTCAAACATTGGATTGTACGGATGTTGACTACATGGGTATCCATGAACATCAAAATTGTCTGTCTGCACTTCATCATCTATTTTTGATATATTTGATTCATTGAATATGTTAAAACCAAATTTAGTGAATAGGCTGTCCTGCGTGTGGAACACTTGCCTTTGGTCAGCCTTACTTAAAAAAATCCAACCGTTATCCTCTTGCTTCTGTAGGGTACCTAGTTTTTGTCCGTTCTGTTCAACTATCCAGAACTTGTCCTTGACTAATGTTTTCGCTCTTACTGTCATGATCCTAACCTCGCATTAAATGGCTCAACATACAGTTGTGCCTGCTCACTAATTCTATTTAAATCATACTTGCTACAGAACCTCATGAATCTGACTCCGACCTGGTCTATTGCTTTGTTCTCTGCAATGGCCTGTGCAATCGTTTGATCCATCTCTTCTACTATTGCTTCGGGTTGTGCATGTAGATCTACTAGGAATCTGTTTCTCTCGTAGTCGTCCATGACCCTGTGTTCCTTCCCATCATGATCCATCCATTTGCTCAGCATTAGATTGTTCCATGTGTATCCTTTTTCTTTCCTGTCTGCATATGCCTCTTTTAATCCGATCTTGTTCTTTGTACCTTTTGTACGCACACCTGGGTATGCTGAAAATATGTTGTCGCTTGGGTCACCTCTCATGCTCTTCTCAAATATCAACCATTCCACATCAGGTGCAGGTTTGGGTGCTTTCAATTTCTTGTCTATGACAGGGTCACCGTTTCTCTCAAACCAACCCTCGTGTGTCATTGTAACTTCACTCACACCGTTGTACTGCTTAACCTTGGGTGTTATCAGTTGATTAAGATCCTTATCTGTGCTTATTATGACATGTTTAGTGTCAGGGTGCTTGTCTATCCAACGTGCTATTAGATCATCTGCTTCTGTCCTTGTATTCTGTAGCACTGTGACGTTAGTTTTGGTCTTGATAAAGTCAACGAAGTCATCGTAGCACTCCCAAAATACATCATTCTCTTCCTTCTCTTTCTCACTCATTGCCTCAACAAGTTCTTTCCTGTTCCTCTTGTAGGGTGCATAGTGATCCTTACGCCATGATCTACCTTCCAAACAGAACACCACATGTGAACCGTCGAAGTCCTGCCATGCCTTCTTGACTGAAGCGAACATGATGTGTATGGCCATGCCAATCTTCTCAGATGCATCTCCCCTTACAACGTGTCTAGCCCTAAAGAATGTGTTTGCTGTGTCTACTAATATATGTGTCATGTCTAATTATAACACTAACTTTGTCTTTTGTCTAGTGAATATCTAATGGTACTTTGTTATTGAAATACGCTTTTCCGGTGTCTTTATTGCACCATTCGATGCAGATAGGATGTTGGAACGGGTCTCCGTTGAAACTGTCCGGCAGAGTTTTTTGGAAGACTTCTGATGTGAGAATATCACCTAGGTCATTATGATGTAGATCTATCTTTTTAAAGTCTCTGACTAATTTCTTTAACATGAGTTTTTCGATATTCTTTCCTGACTGTATAGAGCCTAAAAAACAACAAGGATACACTGTGCCATCGCTGTGTATGTACAGTCTTTTCTCTTCACTCCAGATACAGGATATCGCTCCTTTATTTTTATTCAACAATTTCCAGTATTTTTCTCCCTCCGGAACATTTAATGATTCTCTTAGAGTTGTTTGGTGTAATGACTTCTCTAAATCGTATAGGTAATTATTGTTATCATACACCTTCCATTTATTATTAGTATCAAATCTATCCGAGTACATAAAGTCAATTTCTTTAAATCCCATCTCCTCACTTAATTTTTTTGCTTCGTTGAGTTGGTGTTCGTTGTGACGGAACACAATAAATTGCCAACGAGCTGTTCCACCGGCTTGTATGAATACTTTGGCATTCTCTATTATTTTTTTATAGGAGGTGTTTCTCCTGTAGAGCTCGTGTTCAGGCCCTATTCCGTCGATACAAAAAGTGACTTCGATATTTTTATTTGTTCCTAATTTACCCCACCACTCCTTGCTCCTGAGAGAAGCATTAGTACTAATCGATATCTGTTGGTTTTGAAAAAAAGTAATGATTTCATTTAAAGCAGGGTGCATCAACGGATCACCAAAGTTACCACAGAATGAAACCTTTTTTAAATTTTTCATTTTCTCTAGAGGTAATTTTTTTATAATGTTTACGTCAAGGTGTGTGACATTGAGGTCCTTGTGTACATTACCAAGCATATCATAGCGAGGACATTGGGGGCATTTAGAATTACAATGACTGCTTAATTCAAAAACAATTGTCGACAGGGTTTCTAAGAAATACATCTATTGTATTTAAGTTTAGGAAATTTATGAAAAAATTAACTAACTTCGGTCTTGCCGTCTTCTCTCCTAGTCATTTTTACATGACCCGAAGCATTGACATTTAGGCCCTGTTCATTGCCGATAGTCTGGCACAGGGTCTGGAACCATTTGTCAACAATCTCTTCCTCACTCTCTCCTTGATATCCAGATTGTTTCAACATATTAACAAATTCAGGATTCCAGTCTAGCTCAAAGAAACCATTCCTAGGATTCTCAGGATTAACATTTAGATTGAGAACTTTAACTTCTGGCTCTTCGCTCTTCTTAGAACCTTTCTTGTTCTTTTTCTTTATTGTTGTATTTGCTGTTTTTTTAACTTTCATAATACTATTATACCTTATTTTCTATTGTTAGTCTACCTTGTTGTTCAATTACCATTTGTAATTCCAATGGTTTTTGTAGAGATGGGTCTATCTCCTCACAAATTAGTTCCGGTATGTAGTGTATTGGTTTTAGGTATTTGAACTTTTCAATTATGGCACTGAGATCTAGTGTGTCAAATTTAACTTGCCATTTAGATAGATAACAGATGTCTGATTTTTTCAAAGCAATATCGTCATAGTTATAGGAAACTATGTCTAAGTCATTTTTTTCAGGCATCCATGTTAAAAAGTTTTGCCACTTCATTATTCCTTGGAGTATTACTGTGTCTTCGCCTATAATCTCTATAAACATTCTATGGAACATGTCCGACATCTCTGTACAGTTAAAATGGAACCTATACTTTGCCATAGTGTCAAAAACTAAAAATCCAAGATCTTGATTGTCTCGTCTAGAGAAAAATTTGTCTTTGCCGGAAAACCATCTATCCAGAGATGCAAGGTCTTCGGCAACACAGTCTGGTAATAAATGTCTGTTCTGAGGTTTAAAAAATTTGGTGTAGGTCTTGATAAAATCTTTGTTAGTCTTACCGTGATAATTTTTTAAATAGTTTAAGGGAGTTTCGAGCCAACGTATCATGCCCGAAACGTGTGACAAAAGTATAAACATGTAATGAGCACTCGTTATTTCTGTAGAATTAATAGTCTCAGATCCGATCAGGTATTGCAAATTGTATTCATGCTCGGCCCATCCAAGATCATCGAAATCAATAAAGTTCATGCCTAGTCTCTTTTTCTCTCTATGCCACACTGTACCCTGTTTGAAATAAATTTCGTTGTCCTCTGCAGTCAGTGTTGTATTGGGCAGAACAGTGTATAGGTTAGGTGCTTTTTGTCCTAACAACTCCTCTTTAAATAGATTGTATAAAGTAACCGAGAGTGTTTCAAAACTCTGTCCTGGTAAACCTATTATAAGATCGACCTGGTTCAATTTGTATCTATGATGTTTCGTTATTTCCTTGAACTTCTCTATCTTCTCATATTCCCTCGAGATTGGCCTACCATTAAGTTTTAAAACATCTGGATTGGTGTCTTGTAACGCAATATATGAATAGTTAGGCATACTAGTATTTGTACTGCTAGAGTTGATTAAATCTATTATTTCAAAAACAGTATCCACGTTATTCTTTGCCATGGTCGGGAATCTTAAAGACACGTTATGGTCAGCATTTTTTTTAATGAAATATTTAACTAGATCTATGTAATCTTTTACTATGCCAAAATTTTGATCAAGGAATTCGTACTGTACGTTTTTAAACTGCACTAAAAAATCAATTTCCTTGTGTACAAATTCTATTGGACGCCTGTTGATCTTGGTCCATAATGAAGTTCCTTGTTCACAAAAAGAACACGAATAAGGACAACCATGTATGAAGTATGTTTGAAATATAATTCTATCGTAAATTTTCAAGTAATCATCCATGAGAGCGATTACCTCATCTCGGAAATTTTCTATGTAATTTATTACTAGAGGATCGTGATGTCTAGGGAGAGGTTTATTTCTTACAATTCTCCCGTCCTTTAAATATGATACACCTTCGACTTCTTTAATATTTTCTCTTTCCATGTGGGCCTCTATTACCCGTTTAAAAATTTCAATGCCCGGACCTAATATTACAACATCTATAGCAGGGTTATCCTCAATAAATTCTTTTGTTGCCTCTGCGGATGGACCTCCTGCAACTATCAGCATGTTTGGATTGTTCTCTTTGTACCATTTAATATTATCTAATGCGATATCTTTATTCCAGATGAATATTCCAAGTCCAACTATATCAGGCATCTTATTAAGGAGTTTCTTTTGAAGTGCTGGATTCTTTCTAATAGGTAACGGGTCATCACTGAACGACCATTCTGTTAGTGGAAAAAGATCAGGAGATTTTTGATAAAAATGATCCTTTAGCCAAAAGTAAAAGAACGGTAGTCGCTTGCCTGTCTTTTGTTTCTTTTTTGGAATATTCTTATGTACAAGGCTAAACGTGTCTACATTTGACGAATCTATATGTATATGAAATTTTTTCATACTCTAAAAAGTGTTAGGTTCCCCATTTATTACCAAATAGATCTACATGCAGTCTCGGACTATACTTGAATCCATTCTTCAGAGCCATGTCTGCTACCTGTGATGCCGTCTTTGCCTGTCCCTCTTGTGTTGCCCCGACCGCCATTAGATATATGTTACCGGTCACTCCTGCTTTTGCATATACTTCTCTGGCCGCATCCACTTCTTTGAGATCTTGTTCATCCTGTACTACAAACTTGAAATAGAGATGTGTGTTTGGAATCAACGAATACTGTCTTGCCACGTCTGCCTTTATGGCCTTTTCCCATGTTTCTCCTGATATACTTAACTTGGGACTCGTTGACCAAGTCACGTGTACTGGATCCTTTGTATAGTCGCCTGCAGTCAGTCCATGCATGAACTTGTCAAAGTTGTCTTTCCACACCTGTGTGCAGTTGGTTTCTATCGTTATGTTCTTTATGTCGTTAAATGCTGGTTGTCTTATCAGTGCTTCGATTTGTCTCTGCCACATCATAGGCTCACCACCTGTTATCACCAAGTGTACATCCTGTCCATTGTCACAAGTCCATTTATTCTCGGGTGTGAATGCTGTTACTTTCTTTGCTATGTCTTCGACTGAATCCCAGTCAACTAGATGCTTATATCTCTGTGACCAACTTGCTGATGCATCACATCCTATGTTCACAACCGGTAGGTCTGATATATGTTTTAAATTTGAGATGTCCTGTGTGTTGTAAGGCATTTCTTCAACAGGTATCCATTTGCTCTGGTCCCTGCCCTGTCCAAACCCATGACAGTGGAAGTTACAACCAAATGTTCTGAAGAACACACTGGGTACGCCAACGAATCTACCTTCGCCTTGTACACTGTAGAATATTTCCGAGTATCTTATTTTTTCTACCATATGTCTGGTTTTATATCTTTTGTTGCTTGTACTATCTCTTCTATTGTAAACTGTCTTTTGTGGTCAGTCAACTCAATCCAAATTACTTTGTTGTCTTCTATGACGATCTTCCATTTACCATCAGGAGAATTATTACCAGACACTATTTTTTCTTATTCTTGTCTAGTCTGACAATCTTGTTGTCATCATCTTTTAAGTGTCCGACCGATTCCCTCACTATATCGTTGTGTGAGAAGTTAGCCCAGTAAAGTTCAAATGCAACACCATCGGTTATTCCTTCAAATGAATGATATAGTCCTGGCTTGACTGCTGTGAAGTCACCTGATTTTAAAATAGTTTCGTCTACTAGATCGTAGTCCTTCTGCCAAACCTTGATCTTTAGTTCGCCTGACATACAGTAGAAACCATTCCACTTCCATTCATGCAGGTGTTTACTACATACCCCACCCTTCTTGAAATCTATCCTGTGGAACTCTAAGGCGTTGTTAGCCAGTATAAGTTCAGTTTCACCCCAAATTTTTCCTGCTTTGTACATAATATATATTATATAATTATCTAACTAATTTGTCAATTCTTTCTTATTCCAAAAGTCATAAGTTGCATTTGATTGATCTATCCAGTTATGGTTTTTTGCAAACAAATGAAACTTATTTAAACACTGATCAAAATTTTTAATCTGCTTTTTTTTATCAGTTAGTGTTGTGTTCTTCACTGGTACGTACACGCCAACCATTTTACGTTCTGCCATGTCTTTAGTTGTTGTTTTATATTTTATCAATGCTAGTTGTTCCTGCTTGGATAGTTGCATAGGAATACCAGTAATCAGCGAGTTAGAAAAATCATATTCTTTTTGCAATAAAACCGATAGTTCCGTTCCAAAATAATTTTTGAATGTATCTGTATAACCGGTAAGACTTTTGAGAACTTGATCAGCATTTGTAATCAAATCTTCATAATAGATTTTTATAGCATTAGGAAAGTGTTTATCTACCCAATTATGATAGTTTATATACTTTTGGCACATTTCTATAAAATAATCTTCGTCTACTTCCTCAACAGCTAGTACTTTATTTCTGTCATTTCGGTATATAATATTCGATACTGTGGATTTATTTCTAATGCTTAAACTCATAGCATGTTCAAATAAATTTTTTCTTATACAAATAATATGCTTATCGTAAAACTTTTTACAAAAATTATAAAAATTTATTTTTTCTGATGCTTCGTCTTTCCTATCGTCGAGATGCCATTTTGATAGTCTACTTACAATCTTAACATTGTTATCAGCATTTTTTAAAATGGTCTCTATTTCAGCTAGGCTTTGACTGTAATCTAGAGTACCACCCTCTGGCCAGACCTTAATAAGTTTTTTTTTGGAATTTACTTGTAAACCCCCGTTAAGCATATCCCATATATTAATAATTTTTACCTGCTCCAGATGATACAAAATTGTTATAAGACGTTGCAGAATTGTTCCGCCCATACCATCTGTGCTGAGAATTAGTGTGTTCATGTGTGTATTTAGAAGAATTGTCGACAGGGGAAAAATTAATCCCCTGTCAAAATGATTAGTTTATTTTAACTTGTAACTTTTCTGTAGTCTTTTTAGTAAGATACCATATGCTGGTAAGAATACTAATAAACCGACTGCAATTTTAATCACAACTTGCGATCCTGCGATCTCCACCCAGTTCAATGCCATGTACTCGTCTGCACTGTTGTTGAATGCAACTGCGAAGAAAGTGTACGTGTCAATGATGTTAGCCGCGATAGTCGATACCGCTGGTGCCAACCACCAATTGTTTTTGAACGCTTCTCTGATGTATTGGAATACATACACGTCAAGCATAGTACCGACAGCGTAAGCAGTGGCACTTGCGAAACCAATTCTTACTGCGACCGATCCCGGTGCTCCTTCGGCCAACACAACTGCGATGGATCCAATTATTGCTAACGGATACGCAACTGCGATGGTCTGTCTTGCGATTGTTTTGCCCAGCAGTCTGACAGTCAAGTCAGTCGCTATTACTACTAATGGGAAAGTGAATGCCGCCCACGTGAGTTTCACTCCAAGTATCTCTACCGGGATTGCCACTAACGCATTTGAAACAGTTATCACTATCACGTGTAGTGCAACTAATTTCATCAGCATTGATTTGTCTATGTTTTTGAACATTAAATCTCCTATAGGTTTTATTAATGTATGTAATTGTAACAGTTTTAGGATGTAAAGGTCAACACAACCTTTAGTTTATTTGTCCCATTCTTCCCATGGGAACACTATCCATGCGGGTACTTCGTCCTTGTTGATCTCGTAACCATGGTAATCTACTTTTACTTCACTTGGCTTGTTGTTGATCAAGGCCGCGAACTTGATACGTTCCTCGTGTTTGCCGAAGTTGTCGAGGATGTACTGGAACGTTGCTCCGGAGTCGTTTATGTCGTCTATGATCAGTATCTTCTTTTGATATGCAAATGCTTTTTCTAACACAGTCAAGTTTGGTGTAGCAGTGTGGTCTCTCAACCTAACGTCCAATACTTCGTGTGCCAGTTTCAATCTGTGAGAAAGATACACACCCGGTATGCAACCACCTCTGTTGATACCTAGTATCACAGTTGGCATCCAGTTTGAGTGTACCATTTGATCTTCTATCTGGATCAGTGCGTTACGCATCTGTCCCGTTGTGAAATAATTCTTCTCTATATCAGCCATTGTACAATATACCTTGCCCCTCCCGATACCAACATTGCCAGCAGTATCGTGTTTAAAACTATTAGTGCCCTATCATGCCATCTAATTCCTACCCATAGCCATGCCGCGGTACCTATTATTGAAAACATAACATCATATATCTTTGGAACCTCTTCTACTGATCTGCACAACACCGCACAACAAACAAAAAATACACCAATCCATTTTACGTACCAAGTTGCATCATGCAACGGTGTGACCTTACGAACACTGGTCAGCTGACCTTCTAGTGTTTCTATCTGATCTTCTATTTCGTCTATTCTTTTATTTTGTGTATCGCTCATAAACCCTGTTGATCACGTTGTGTGTTGTTACGAAACTGGCACACTTGGCCATGTCTTTCAGTCTTCTAGCACCTATATATGTGCAGGCACTCCTCACTCCGCCTATGATATCTTCCAGTGTGTTTCTAACTGGCCCTCTGTGGGGTAAAGAAATTAGTCTGCCCTCGTTGCCTCTGTATCCATCTTTTCTTTTGCCGTGTACTTCACGAGCTTTGTCTGAGCTCATTCCATAAAATTCTACATTACCGTCTACTACTGGTTGTTCTGATTCGTCGTGTCCTGCCAACATACCACCTATCATGACCATGTGTGCTCCGCCACCAAATGCTTTTGCTATATCTCCTGGATACACACAACCACCGTCTGCCATTATGTGTCCGCCAACGCCATTTGCCGCATCTGAACATTCTACTATTGCTGAGAACTGTGGTACACCAACACCTGTCATTGTTCTTGTGGTGCATACTGATCCCGGTCCTATGCCCACTTTAACTACGTCAGCACCATTTATGATTAATTCCTCTGTCATCTCAGGTGTCACTACGTTACCTGCTATGATAACTTTGTCTGGATATTGATCTCTAACTTTCTTAATAAAGTCCACCATGTTCTGGTGATATGCGTTTGCAACGTCAACAGTGATCATCTTGATGTCTGGGAACATCTCTAATACTTTTTTCATAGTTGCCCAATCTGGTGCATCTGGATCCCACATGACATTGGTTCCTGTACACACTGACACTGATTGCATTCTTAGTCCTGTGCCTGCGGCCGCTTTCCACTCGTCTGGTGTGGTAGACTTTGTTATCACAGTCATCATCTTGTGTTCCTGCATGGCCTTGGCCATTGAGAACGTGCCAACGCCGTCCATGTTACTTGCGAATATTGGAAGGAAGTCCATGACCTTGGGTGAATTACGGAAACTGAACTTACGAGTCATCTCTACATCTTTCCTTGATGATAGTGTGGAACGTTTGGGTTGCAGTAGTACGTCTTCGAAGTTTAATTTTGGATCTGTGTTAATTCTCATCTTCTTCCTTTTCTTTTGATTCACATAGTTGTTTCACGTTGTTGTAATGATCCCATGCATCTTTCAATGCAGGGTACTTGGTTCTTAAATCGTTGTCGTAGTCGAAGTCCAGTTGCCCTAGGTCTCCTATATCGTAAGTTACATTGAAGTCATCTGCCATACTACCTAGGAGCAAACTCCTGTTGTAGTTTGATGTTGTCAAAGAACTCTTGTTTGGTACCCTTGTCATCCTTGAATGCACCTTTTAGCACAGTGGTCTGTGTCAGACTGCTGTATGCCATGATGCCTCTGTTCTCACAACAACCATGTGTTGCTTGAATATACACTGCTACGTCATTACTGCCAGTCGCTTTCATGATCTCTCTTGCTATGTTGTTGCATAATTCTTCTTGCAGTGTTCCACGTCTCGCACACCATTGGGCGATCCTTGTGTACTTGCTCAAACCAATCAGTTTCTCTGCCGCAAGTATTCCAATGTATGCGATACCGCTCACTGGTTGGTGGTGGTGCGAACAAACACTCTTAAGTTCTGAACGAATTGTTAATATGCCTGTGTATGCTTCTGCCATCTCTTGTGGAAATGCAGTTGCGTTAGGCATTGGGTCATAACGTCCTGCCATTAATTCGTTGATGTACATCTTGGCAAGTCTTCTACCTGTGTTATTACTGTTAGGATCGTTTTCTCTGTCAATAACCAATGAATCTATCACAGAGTCAAACTTAGGTGCAAGTTCTTCGATAAGTTTTTGCTTGTCTCCTTCTTCTAGATACTTGCTGACATTATCGCCCGCCCAATAACGGCCGTTGTCGGCTTTGATTCTTTTCTTTATCTCGTTACTTGTTGTGCCTTTAGGCTCCCAACTGTCTTTTAACATATCTTCCACTATTCGAAATCTCCTCTGACTATATGTTTCCTTAATGCTCTAACAAGTTCTTCAATCTTGTCTATGCAACCGATCAGATCTCTGTCGGTGATGTATTTAGATCTCTCTTTCAGCTTGTCGTATTCTTTTAGAGAAATTTGTACCATTGGTGAATAATCTTTTTTACCTTCATTTTCGTAACTTGCATCTTCTGATCTATCATCGGTCATTATTGTATCTCCTTCTTGTGTGTCTTGTTATACCATTGTACAGCAGTTGCCACCACATTGTCAATACTACTCTGTGTTGGTTCCCACTCTAAAATTTCCTTTACCTTTGTAATGTCAGCAACAAGATACGCAGGATCACCTGGTCTGTTGTCGTGCATCTCTACATTCATTGTGCCTGCATGTTTCTGTACGGCATCTACTAACTGTTTGTTGGAAGCTGGTTCACCTGAACCTAAGTTGAATACCTCTGCCACTGGATTCTGAGAAGCATAGTTCAATGCCTTGATGTGTGCATCTGCTAGATCCATCACGTGTACATAATCTCTAACACATGTTCCGTCGTCGGTAGGGTACTTGTCTCCAAATATTTTAAATGTGTTGCCCTGCTTTGCGGCCGCTATTGCCAACGGTACTATATGTGTTTCTTTTTCTCTGAGTTCTCCCACGTCTCCCTCTGGATCTGCCCCAGCGGCGTTGAAGTATCTCAGTCCTACACTTGACAGTCCGTATGCTGTCTTGTAATCCTTACAAACCTGTTCCATCATTAATTTAGTTGCACCGTATGAATTGATCGGTTTACAAACATCTGTCTCTATACACAGTTGCATTCCAGGATCTCCGTATGTGGCCGCACTGGACGAATACACAAATGTCTTAACTCCAGATTCAATTAATTGATCCAACAGTGAGATAGTTAAAATTAAATTATTCTTGTAGTACAATGATGGATTGGCAACACTCTCGGGTACACTTGTACTGCCTGCGAAATGTATGCAACTTGTTATATTATATCTCTTTATAATTTCATCCAGTCTGTTCACTTCCTGTGGTAGTTTCAGATTATAGTTTGGGCCATATGATGTAAGTCCTTCTCTGAAGTGTCTATCCACTGTGACTGGTAGGTAGCCGTTCTTGGCCAACAGTTTGCAAGTGTGTGAACCCACATAGCCAGCACCTCCTGTTACAAGGATTGCTTTGCTGGATCCCTTAATACTTGGATTCTGATACTGGTGTTCTGTAGTGTCTTCCATCTCTTCTCCATTGTTCTCCCTTGCCTGTTATGATGTCTAACATTCTGTCTATCGTACCGTCAGTCCAGTCTGATATTTGACCCATACTAGGGGATGGTGTTATTAATAATTTCTTTAGTTTTTCCATTGCATCTCTGCCTGACCATGGAACATACATCCTTGTCTCGTCATTTGCAAATGTTTCTGGAAATGATCTGTATGCCGGAAACAACACATTGGTTCCAAGTGCATCTGCTTCTGATACTGTGTTGGACACCCAATCCTGTAATGCACAGTTGAACAGTACCCTTGAATCTGCAAGTATGTTGTAGTACTCGTCTTTTTTCAAGTTCTCATATATTTTAAGTGTGCCTTCTTTGTCCATCTGTCTTGCTTGATCAACATAGACCTGGTTGTTGCTTCTCAAAGGTCCTCCGCAACAGATTGCGAATTCTACTTCTGGCAAATTGGAATTGGACTTCCAGTGCTTGATCATGTCCATGAAGAAACCTGGTTGTTTCTCTTGATCCCATCTCGCACCAAATACTACTCTCATCTTTTTCTCTGCGAAAGGTTTTTGTGCTACTCTGCCTTGTACTTCTTCCTTACCAAAGCTCAATCCTGAAATGTTGTATATGGGTGCTGTCCAGTTTGCAATACGCATATGTGCAACCATCTCTTCATTTGTTGCAAGTATGTTGACGTTTGGAATTTCATTACACATCTGCTCGTATA
>Ga0307488_10000346_pt1 | contig 37405 bp, 42 predicted proteins | sample SB02metaG_FD_202248 | JGI IMG/M metagenome (GOLD analysis project Ga0307488, IMG submission 202248) | Sea-ice brine microbial communities from Beaufort Sea near Barrow, Alaska, United States - SB 0.2 | ecosystem: Environmental > Aquatic > Marine > Coastal | place: USA: Alaska | collected... | reverse complement strand
TCAAGGCAGTACTTGCTGGGATGCTAATTTAACGCATATTTCTGCTCTTTTAGCACTTGCTTATGAAGGCACTAGTAGCAATATTGCATCTGAAGCTAATTTGACCAATACTAATGATAATGTTTTAAAATATAATTTGACCAATACTTTAACTGGATTAAGTGTATATACTGACGTCTCTGGAACTAGTTCCTTATTTAATTCTACTGTCACATTATCTATAAACCCCGTTTCGGGTACTGCTGTGGCATCTCCTAATATTAATGTTATGCCAAATTATCTAAATACTTTACACACAGTCAAGCAAGCCAATACTAATTTTGATAGCGACGGCGGTACGTCTTATATGAGATGTATAGACCCTAGTTATGCTAGTATGGTTCAATGTCCAAGTTTAACAAATAAAGATATCGTGTATAATAAAAGTGTTAAATTATATACTAACAGAACATACGGGACCTCTCCTGTAATAACGATATGTACCACCTCGGATCAGATTAATAATATAACGGGAAACACGCCAAGTAACTGCGGCGTGCCTTTTTGTTACGATGGTACGAAAAGCAGTACAGGGAATTATCAAACTTCTAAATTTGATTACCAAACCACGGTAAAAGGGTTGAATTCAACAGATAATTATCAATACAAAGGTCAGCCTATTTTTGGGACAGGTAGAGTATACGGCAGCCAGTCAATCGATAAGTTTAATGGAGCTCCCCAGGCTCAGAGTCTTTTATTTTGCGGCGGTACTAGTACTACCAGTAATAATATCGCTGATAAACAATTTAGTGACGCTCTGGCGAAGTTTCCCACTGATATTAAAATAATTTCAAACACTCCAGAAGTAGCCAACCAACCAACTTCTACCGTAAAGGGAGATAAGGTAATTTTAGGTTTTAAATAAAGGTTAAAAATAATAAGGTAGTAGCTGTTATGATGACATTGAAATTTTCAGTAGAAGCAAAAATAGCATCATCTAAATTGGTTCGATTGTCGGATTCAAAAATACCAAAAACTAATATTATAACCATGGCAGCAAATGCGAACATTAAATTGAGATCCAATAAATAAGTTTTATAACTGGCTTTATCTTTCAAATATTTTTGGTAAACATATGTTAAAATACTGACATAGACAAGATTGGCAAGAAATATAATTCCAGCAAAAGCATAATGTAATTTTTTATTTTTAAAAGTAGTTATCCATATTATAGTTATTAAAAAGGCGTACATTAATATTAATAATAACACTCTAATTATTAATAGTTTTTTGGGACTACGATAAAAATTAAGAAAAATAATACCCATAAAGGCCAAAGTAAAAAATATTACCATAATATACTGATTACCGAAAGCTAATGCCTGTGATATGGTAAATATATCTTTATTTACTTTTTTCTCGTGAATACTGTAACCATAAGCTCCTCCCAAAAGAGCACCTAAAAAAGATATTATAGAAGCTGTTCCTATAACCCTACTAATAGTATCGGGGGGTTTAAATAAAATGCGGTCCATTTTATTTACAAATTAAAATTATCTTTTATGACTTGGTATCTCTGTTTTATTTTGTCATTTAATTTATTATCATCTACTATATTTATTTCTTCACCTCCTCTATTGTCCAGTACCATGCCCCAAGTATAATAATAATTATTAATCAAATCTTCTGGCACAGACATAGTATATAAATAGTAAATTAAATAGGGTTTAAAATTTTTCATACTTAGTAATATTTTTTTACTAGTATCAATATTATCATTATAAGTTGATATTAATTTTTGACATAAACATAATTTACATTTATCACTTAAATTAGAATTAAAAATATAAGCACTTACTACATTCATACTACCGTAATCAAAATCTTCTAATATTAAAGCTATTTGTTCATAATTATATTCTGTTTTGAAAATATAATCACATATATTAACATTAGTAAATATTCTTTTAATTAATAAATGATAATTATCAGTTAAAGGAAAATTAAATTTATTATCTATAAGAAAGTTAGCAAAAGTTGTTCTATCTATATTTAATTGATCTAGGAAATTTTTATATTCTTCAACATCCTCCAAACAGTAGGTTATATTTAAAATATTAAAGAATATAATTAACATAACAATTAAACCAGAAGAAAAATAATTAATATTTATTAGAATAGTATCTGGTTCTGTTATATTATATATTTTTTCTTTTTTATCTAACATTTCTAATTTACAATAACTATGATTCCAAAAGTATGGATTAACTATTATATTAGTATAATTCTTATTTCTACAGAATTTAATTAAATTATCTTCATTATAATTACCATATTTAAGTTCTACTTTTTCTCCTTTTTTGAGAGCTGTTGCCACTATATCTATATTTTCTAAATTAATTACTTTTTTTCGTAATTTATCGTTAATACCTTTGCTGTATAAATAGATAGACATTTTATTATTTTAATTCTTTTAAAAATGGAAAAGAAAGAATTAAATGAAATTAGTGAAATTTGGAAAAAAAATGCTGAAAATTTAATAACCCCCACTGTTTTTTTAGCAAAAGACAGAAGCGGAGATAAATATTTTGTCATCCAAAATAGTTCCACTATCGTGTTTTTGATCAAAAACGGGACAAATACTACTTTTTCTATTCCCAAAAAATATTGTCAGAAAGACAAAATATTAGATTTTTATAATATATATGATATAGAGAAACTAATTCCTGTTTCATGTCCGCGAAAAAACGATTACGAATTATTTGTGCAAAAGCATTTAATCAAATAAAATGAACAACAGTGATTATGTTATTAATAATTGGTATAAGGATATAGAAATTTTTTACTATCTTTTAAGAAATTGTATAGGTAAAGAAATAAAAATTAAAGAAGAAGATCATAATTGTTTATCATTATCTTTAAGAGATAGTGATTATCTTACTAAGTATCAGAAATGTAAAAATTGTCAAAAAGTAGCTAGTTTTTTAGACAATGATATATTAGAAGATAAAGACAACATTATTATAAAATTCGGTTCAAAAAAAGGAGAAAAAATCATATTCGAACGTCACGATTATTCTCCTTTTGAAGTAAATTTTGATAATAATGATAAACAAATAAATATATATATAAATAAACAAATAAATATATTTTTAGATGATTTTTATCAAATTAGAAATATATTCTATTATCAGATTAAAAATAAATTTTTGAATTTAAGTATAATTAGTACAATTATGAAAACTATAGCTAAAGCTAAAAATTTCCCCACCCCCTTGAAATTTGCAAATTTCTACATTTGTCGTGAAAAAATCAATCTCCTAAATTTCCACTATGAGGTTGAAAATTTAGGAGATTTATTATTGAATCCTTCCCTGGTTACCACTCTTTCCCCAACGGCTAGAAAGAAAAAAAACAATTTTCTTAATTCTAATATAATTGAAGATATTTTGAAACAATTAATTATATTTTTCATATTTTATGAAAAATTTTATTTTTGTCATAATGAAGCTAATATAGAATTTTTAAAAATAAATTATGAAGTGAATAATTTTAACTTTTTAGAAAAAGAATATATATCTTCTATTAAATTATATATATTACCATCTGCTTTTTCTTCTATAAGTATGTATAATAGTAAGGAAGATTCATGGGCCAGATTTTATAATTATAGGAAAGAAAATAGAGATTTTAACAATATAGTAGAAAATTGGTTTGTTGATTGGGATGGAGTAAATAAAAAAAATAAATATATATTTAAAGAAAGTATAGATGATTTTGAAAAAGGAAAAATCATGTATTATTTATTAGGCAAGGAAGCAGATAAATTTCTCTATTTTAGAAGACATTTGGGGACACCTATTATGTATCAATCATTTGATCTAATCTGTTTTATAGTTAGTTTGATGAAAGAAAATTATTTTTACTATACTGTTAAAAATAATGAAAAACTAAACAATTTATGGATTGGTTTGTGGTTAGCAGAAGAAGTAGAAGATGTAGAAAAAGATATAAAAGAATGTAAAAAGAACAATTTTATCGATATTTTTACTATATTGAGAAAATATTATATTAGGTCTGATGTTTTAGAATATTTAAAAAATATTTTATTGTAATATAGTTACTTTTTCCCCATCGGGTTTTATGGCAAAATCAGCAAGTCTGTTTCTACTAATAGTGTCATGGTTATATCGAATAACAACGTCACAAGAAGATATCATACCTGGAATAGAGCAAGGGTAAATACTACATACTAATTTTTTATCAGTAATATTAGTTTTGAACTCAAATTGATAAGCTTCGCCTTTTTCCATACTGTTTAAAAAAAGAGGTCTTATATATTCTTGGAAAAAAATAGTATAAATATTAACATCTGTTAATTTTTTTCCAAGAATATCTTCTTCTATTAGAGGCATTTCTAATAGATTATTACAGGAAGCAGAAATAATAGACTCTTCTTTATCTATTTTGAAAAATAGATAACTGTCATTATTAGGTATTAAATCACTAAATTTCCTTTTTTCTGATTTTAACAAAGAAAATTCTACGTCGTCTGGTGTTATAACATCTTCTAATTCTGTTTTATTTTTACAACTACATATTAATTTAGAAATATTAAAATTTTCACATATATTACAAATTAATGACATTTTAATTTGTAATATTATAATTTTTAATAGTTCTATCTATATTACCTAAAAATATTTCTAAATTTTCCGGTTTACCATATGTTTGTGACAATCTAGTTAAACCCTGATACATATTGTTTAGAGACGCTAATATTATATTAGTTAAATATATCATTTTATTATTACTTTTCATATAATATCTAAATGTGTTCATTTTTCTTTCTATTATGTCTATTTGTCTATTTACTGTTTCTCGATATAATTTTCTTAATAATTTATATTTTATATTATGTTTGGAAACATATTTTTCCTTTCTTATAAATAAAGTTTGACCTTCTTCGATTCCGCCAATATAATTAAAGAATTTGGCTAATTCTAAAACATACGTCATCTAATTTTTAAGTTGTTTAAAGAAATTATTTTTTCGATAGTGATGCCAAAAAATGAAAAAACCTATAATTATATCGGCAACTAAAAGCCAAAAAGCATACTTTCTAGTATCTTCGACAAGCAATAAAATAGCCGCTGTCATGTAAGTAGCGGCATGTAATAATCGCGGCCAGTAAACAGGGCTATCGAATAATCCTGATTTATTTTTTTTAATATGTTGGTATAAAAAACTAAAAACTATAACAAAAGGTAATATAGACATTTCTGGATAGGGGATAAAATAAAGCCTATTCTAACCGCTAAACAATAGCTATTGAAAAGAGTAATTTTTGTATTTACGTTAACTATTTTGAATAGAAAAATGAAATTATTTTAATACAAACATAGGAAAAAACCATGAGTGTTTATCAGTTACTTTATGAGAAAGAATATCCTGGGTGGAGTGAAAAATTTGCTCCCTACAAAGGAGCTATTAAAAATATTAGTAATATTATTGCCAAAAAAGAAGAACAATATGGGACATATTATCCTAAAAAGGAAAATTTATTCAAAGCTTTGAATATGACTCCTTTGCATAAAGTGAAGGTGGTTATCTGGGGTCAAGATCCTTACCCTAGTCTTTTAGGCGACGGTGAACCAAGAGCACAAGGATATAGTTTTGGAGTACATAAAGAGGACGATGTACCTATGAGTTTAAAAAATATTTACAAGGAATTAAATGATAATTTTCCTATGTTCGAAGCACCAGGTCACGGAGATCTAACTTGGCTGGCTGATCAAGGCGTTTTATTTATGAATGCTTCGCTCACATATTGTCCCAAGGAACCAAAATGTTATTTAAATTTATGGAATAGGTTTATTAATATTTTAATTAGTATTATTAATGAAAATGTAGAGAATTGTATTCATTTATTATGGGGGAAGAATTGTGAAAAATTAGCTGAACATATTCGTAGTCGCGAAGTTTTTATTTGTGCTCACCCTTCGCCACTGAGCGCTTATCGTGGTTTTTTTGGTTGTAAACATTTTTTGAAAGTAAATATTGTTCTTTCTCGACAAGAAAAAGAACAAATTAATTGGAATGAAAATAAAGATTTAATACCTACTTATATCGAAAAATTAAAAGATAAAAATTAATATATATAAAATCTATAAAATGATTTTATATATATTAATTACAATATTATTATCAATAGTATTTTTATATATTTATTTTTATATATTATGGATTTATCATCCTGATAAATTAGTTAATCTAAAATATAATGTCATTAGCGAAGTTAAATTTAAAGATATAGATAAAAAAGGCAATGTATTTATAGTTCAACATGATGATAATGCCATACCAGATGTAGTATTTATGTTTGATCAATTGAAAAATAGTAAAAATAAATATTCATTTATTTCTGACAGCGGAATGAATGCTTTTTTTGAAAGCATTATTTCCCCAGTAAAACATAATATATTATCTTTGAAAAAAAGCAATATTGTTAAAAAATCTATAGAATTACTTAATAAAGGAGAAAATTTAATCATTTTTTTCAGAAAACATTTTAAAGGTACTGGATTATTTAATATTCTTAAAGAAACAAAATCTGATATAATTATTGTAAAAAAATATAAATTAGAGGAAACGAAAATCCAAAATATTTTAAATAATAAATATATTGATTTAATATTTTCTAAGAAAAATTATAATTTTGAATATAAGATATTAGGTAAAAATTATAATTTAGATCAAACTTCTGATGAATTTATTAAATCAATAAAAAATGAAATATATTCAAAAATTGAAAATTAAAAAAAAGTACTTAACATAGTGATCCTATAAAGCAGGCAAGAGGCATAATAAGTCCTCAGTAAGACTTTATGGGACATCGGGGAAAAACCGCCGGGAACCCTCGAAATTCAAGACTGAAAAGTTAAACCAAGCGGATTTGTCTACATACAACATCTTAGACTCATTAATCTTAAATTAATTAATAAGTCTGAAATTTTATTCAATTATTATTCTATCATAATCCTTGGAAATAGGCCAGATACCATTAAGGGACGATAAATATCAGCTCCAAAATTATAAATACTAAAATAATTAAAGATTTAATTAAAATCATATAATTTTAATTATAAGATATGAGACAAAAAGTATTATTTTTTTCATTTTAATCCAACTGGTTCATTTTTACCATTTTCGTCAGAGGGGTAGTACAGAAAATTTTTCAAAAAAAATGAAATTTAATACCTACTTATATCGAAAAATTAAAATAAAATGATATTAACAAAACAAAATGCGCCTATTATAAAACATAATGGATATAAAAAATATTTTATTCACGATAATATGGAAAGACCTTTTTTAGTTTATACTAATTCAAAAGATATTTATATATATCAAATTGATAAAAAATATGAAATTAGAGAAGAAGATATAAATAAACCATGGACCTATACTAAATTAGTTAAAAAATACAAAAATACCGTCGATATTTATATAGGCAAGAGTCAAAAAAATTTAAAAACAATTTACAGCGGTGGTCATGGAAAAAAATTTGACGGAAATACTTTATTAGTTCAGCTCAGTAAAACAAAATATGTTTATATTGGTGCTACTATTTACGAATTTACTATGAAAGATAGTGTTGTCAAATATTTTTCTCCTATTGGAAACAGTGATGTCCCTTATCCAATTATACTAGGTACAAATAATGTTTATTTTATGCTTGAAAAATCATATATTGCACGTAAATATTTTCCCGTTAAAATGTCTAATGTTGAATGGAGCGAGGCTTATGATTATTATTATGGTCATGATGGAAAAAAATCATTAGAAAATAAAGCAATTAAAATAAAAACTTATCTTTAATAATATTAGTAATATTATTATCCAATTTTAAAGTATCTGCATCCAATACTAAAACATTTAATTCTTCGTTATCCATTAACCAATTGTCATGTAAATGGTGTAATTGTTTCAAATATTCCATCGGTATAGTTTCTTCGCCATCCCTGCTCCTTTTTTTAATTCTTTCGTAACTTACTGCTGGACTAGATCTTAAATAAATAACATTTTTTATTTCTTTGCATACTCTTTTTTCCAACCAAACGCTCCACTTAGTATAAATTTCAAATTCAGTTTTATCCATATTGCCATTATCAAAACAATTTTGCGCAAAAATTCTATCAGAAAGAATAGATCTTTCGATAAAATTATTTCCCTCTGATAATTGATCTACTTGATGAGTACGCGAAATAAAACAGTTCATTTGAAAGGCAAAAGACCATCTATCAATATCTTTATAAAATTTATCCAGTAAATCCATTTTCATCCATTCTCCCACCGGTTCTTGGGAGATATTGCATTCCAAATTATCTTTAAGATAATTCAGAAGGGTTGATTTCCCGGCACCGATATTTCCTTCAATATGGATATTCATTTTTAATTAATTATTTAATTAAGAAAATCATTTTAGAAAATTGATTTATAATTAATTAGGATAAGTATAAATTATCATGTATAAAAAAGTCGAAGAAATTCCTGTTAGTCTTATTACTCTCCCTTTGAAGGAGTTTAATAAAGAATATAAAAAATGGGGTAAAATACCAAGATCAACTTTGATGAAAAGAAGAAAAAATTTAAACAAAAAAGTTAATAAACGAGAATTAGACGAAGCTATAAATTATATTAAAATTTTACAAAATCGAACTAATAAATTATATGAAGAAAAAATGGAAGCTATTGAAAATTATAAAGATTTAAAAAGTATTCTGGACAATCTTTACGATAACGGAATACTTGTAAAATATTATAAAGATAGAGGTTATAGAATTACAAGAAAAGAAGAAAGTTATTTTAAATTCCTTGATATATTTAATATATTTAAGTAAAAATGTTTCTTTTTTTACCAGAAGAATTAGAAAGGATGATATGGGAAAAATATTACACTATGTATATTTTACCTAACATTGAAAAAAGTCATACAGTATGGTTAAATCCTTCTTGTAATTTGTTAAATATGAGTAAAGACAACGGTACTATACAAATAAAACATACTGATTTGGAAAGAATTTTAGCCAAAGATCATATGAAATGGTATTATGAAAATCTTTATTACCAGCCTTGTTTAAGTAATAATTGTCCTGAATGTTTTGTCAAAGGTTTTCCTTGTATCAAAGCTCTGCGTATAGGTGGTTTTAACGAGAAATTATTACACAATTGGAAAATTGATTATAAATATTAAATTATAAATATTAAATTATAAATATTAAATTATTTATAATAGAAAGATGTTTCTTTTTAGACGAGAGCATGCAAAAAAATGGCTTTATGAATTTGGTAAATATGCAGATATAAGTTCTGCTCCCGCTGAGCTAAGAACAGCAGCTCTGAATGATTATGACGAAAAAAATAATTTTTATATTATTCATGCTTGTCGGGAAAATAATTGGGCAGAAAAGGCAATAGAAGAACATAAAAATAAAAAAAGAGATATAATGTTTATTAGTAAGACTGAATTTACTATAAAAAAAGAGATATTTTTATCAGGTTATGATAAATATGAATGCCCTGATCCAAATATTCCTTTTTTTCGCAAAATTGTAGAAAATCAAGACAGAAAAAAAAGGATCTTTAAAGTTAATAAATTTCCTAATTATGAAATTAAAAATATTATTATGGTTATATTTTAAATTATCACCTAATATAAATAGAGTATTAGGTGATGCTAAAAAGCACCGGGTGTGTGGTGTTATCTACTTGACGATATTCAGTACGATAATTCTATAATAAAATAATTTTTATTTAATTTTCTCCATATTATCTGTATTACTATCGGCTAAATCATAGTTATTCTGAATTTCTTCTGTAGATGCTAAATCATAGTTAGGAAAAATTCTAGGTTCTTCGTAAAAATCTTCGACATTTGTAACTTTGGGTTCTTCGTAAACTCCGTCCCATGGATTTTCAACAAAAATTAGTTTATTTTTGTTTTTATTATTATTTACCAAAACAGCTACAAATGCCAAAAATAAACCAGCAAAAATACCTCCGCTGATAAACATTAAAGATTTGTCGTCTATATTACTCTCTTTCTTTAATTCTTCATTATTAACCGAGGCAAGTGTTATTTCTTTCAGGGTTGAAGTCAGGGTTGAAGTCAGGGTTGAAGTCAGGGTTGAAGTCAGGGTTGAAGTCAGGGTTGAAGTCAGGGTTGAAGTCAGGGTTGAAGTCAGGGTTGAAGTCAGGGTTGAAGTATTGTGAATAAAATTTATAATATTACTCATTGAACTTCCGCTCATTGAACTTCCGCTCATTGAACTTCCGCTCATTGAACTTCCGAGCGATAATTTTACAAAATTTATACAAGATGTGAACATTTTAATTAAGTATTCTTTTTTAATTAAAAATAAGGTTCCAAATATTTTAAATATTCTTCTTCATCTATTTTCTTTGTCAATGTCGTTTTTCTAAATATACATTTCCAAGCTTTTTTGAGGTCATTATAAATATAATCAAACATTTTTTTAGTACCACTTAATATAAATAAAGTATTAAGTGGTACTAAAAAAGTACCTGGGTGGTGAAGAAAGGTTGTTTTTTCTATTTGTTATCTATAAAATCTAGGAGTAACTTTACAAAATAACGATAAAAGCAATCATATCTGACTTCGTCGGTACAGATATTCACTAAGATTTCTCTATTGCCAATATATGCCCACCAAATGGGACCAAAGAAGTCCTTGAAATCTACGTTTCTTTCTATACCGCGATTGTTGGTATAATATTTCCATATATATTTACAGATATACACAGAAATACCTTTCGGCATTTTAGACAACATTAGATATACCGTCAGGTAATAGTCCAAATCCTTTTCAATATCGAACTTAGGATTCTTACTTATCTCGGCTCTGATGACATCTGCCATAAAAACCAGCACAGTAAGCCTGCCGGTAGAATTATCTACCGGATACCCTTCTTTCTTGTGCATAGCATTTACTGCGTTAGAAAAAATATGAAGGTCGCTGACGGTTGTTCCGAAAGTAGCCATCTTGGTATTCGTTATAATAAGATAACTTTTTCTATATTTTCAATTTTCTCAAATTGAAATTATAATAACTAATAACAAGAAAAATATGCCTGCTTTGCAAAGAGAAGAAGTAAATAATTTTGTAATATACATATTGTTGAATTGTATTATATTTATTATAATTTCTACTTTCTGTTATAAAATAAAAAAAGATTAAATATGTTTCTATTATTAGAAAAAGCTAAAAAAGATAAAAATAAATTAACTATTAAAGAATTAGAAAAAATAATTCCTTTTTTAAGTGAAAAATATTATAATCAAGAAGCCGTAGTAGATGATCAATTTTTTGATGATTTAGTAGATTTATTGAAACAAAAAAATAGTGAAAGTAAAATATTAAAAAATATCGGCGCTCCTATTAGAGAAGATGTCAAAAAAGTTAAATTACCTGTTTGGATGGGTAGTTTGGATAAGGTCAAACCCGCTAGCAGAGATTTGGCTCTGTGGTTAGAAAGATTTCCTCCCCCTACTGTGATAAGTGATAAATTAGACGGTATTAGTGCTCTACTCCAATACGATGAAAATGATAATATAAAATTATATACTCGCGGCGATGGTAAAAAAGGACAAGATATTAGCTATTTAGTACCGGCTCTTAATTTACCTAAAATAGATAAAGGTTCTATTATTAGAGGCGAATTAATTATTACTAAAAAAATATTTGAAGAAAAATATAAGAAGACTTTCCCCAAAGCTCGCTCTGTAGTAGCTGGCATAGTAAACGCTAAAAAACCATCCGCTGCTATTTTAGCGGACATTGATTTCCTGGCCTATGAGTTAATAAATAATAAACTTAATTTTATTTTTAGTGAACAGATGAAAATTATGAAAAAATTAAAATTTAATGTAGTGCATCATCAATTAGAAAAATATTTAGATGAAGATATATTAATTAAAATACTCAAAGAAAGAAAAAAAGAAAGTAAATATGAAATTGATGGTATAGTACTAACAGAAAATTTGGTCCACGAGAGAAATAAAAGTGGTAATCCTAAATATGCCGTAGCTTTTAAAACTAACGAAAAAGGTAAATTAACTACCGTTTTAGCAGTAGAATGGCAGGCTAGTAAACATGGAATTTTAATCCCGCGTTTGAAATTTGAACCCATTATTTTAGACGGCGATACCGTTCAATATTGCACTGCGTTCCATGCTAATTTTATAAAAGATAATAATGTCGGGCCGGGAAGTGAAATTACAGTAGTAAAAAGCGGCGACGTCATTCCCTATGTTACCGCGGTGGTAAAAAGCAGTAAAGCTTCTTTTCCCTCTCTAAATTATCATTGGAATGAAACCGAGGTAGATATTATTTTGGATGAAAATAATGATAGTGTACTCATGAAACAATTAACTAATCTTTTCAAAATTTTAGAAATAGATGGTGTTAATGAAGGAACAGTTAAGAAATTAATTGATGCTAAATTTGACACTATTAGCAAAATTTACCAAGCTAGTGAAGAGGATTTCTTAAAATTAAAACAATTTAAAGAAAAAAGTGCCGCTAAATTATATCAAAATATTCATTCTGTTATGGACAAAGAAATTGATTTGGCCAAAATTATGGCCGCTAGTTTAGTTTTTGGTTTCGGCTTTGGCAGAAGAAGACTAACGTTACTAATTGAAGCTTTGCCCAAAATTTTACAAAGAGAAGAAATTACACTCAGTGAAGTTTTAACAGTAGACGGTTTTTCTGAAATTACTGCTCAGCAAATTGTTGAAAATTATGATGATTTTTGGCAATGGTTAAATAAACATCCTTTTTTCAAATATAAAACTAATATAAAAGAAGAAAATAAAAAAGGGGAATATACTAATCAATATGTGGTAATTACTGGTTTCCGCGATGCTCAATTAGAAAAACAAATCAAGGACGAAGGAGGTTTTGTACAAAGTAGTGTTAATAATAAAACTACGTTAGTACTGACTAAGGATCCGAGTAAAAGCAGCAGCAAGTTACAAAAAGCAGCAGATTTAAATATTCCTATTAAAAAATATTAAATATTAAATATTAAAGATTAAATAATATATTATTTAATCTTTATCTGATTGATCTCTGGTCACTCCAAAAGTTAGATAATAACCCATATTGGCCTTGGCTAAAAAGCTGAGATAAATATAATATTTTTCATAACGAGCAAAATCATAATCCATTCTACCTTGATTGGCTACATTAAGAGCAGCTACTACGCCAAAAGAAAGCCACCACAGAAACATAGGCACCAAAACATAATTTAACCAACTGGGTAAATCGCGTCCTAAGTTGTCTACTTCGTTCAAGCGAAGATAGAAATTACGAAAAAGAGTGACAAAGATAGCAACTACTATTAAAAATCCTATAACCAAAGCTACTATTTTAACTTCTTTATTAACACCTTGTTCTAGAAAATAACCCAAACTCATAAGGACTGCATTCAATACACAAAGTTCGTAAACGGTGTCATAATCTTTGATTCCAGAAATGATAGATAAAACAAAAATCATCATAGTAGAAGTAATAGCGTATTCTATCCAACGGTAGCGATTATATCCTCTTTTAATTTCATTCAAATACGCACCAGTACCGAAGCCATCGGTAGCGTAAAATGAATGAAAAAAACTAGTAATGAGGAAAATAGCAGCAATGATACTTTCAATGGCTTTTGTAGAAACATTAACTACTTCGTAATATTCTAAACCTACATTTTTATCATCAGAACTAATAGAAGAAATTTTATAACTATATAAACTAGTATCAAAATTGGCTTCCTGGCCTCGTGCATAAAAAGCACCAGTTACTCCCACTGCGCTGAGAGCGTGAAGAAGAGTAGCATAATAATTAAGTGTAGTTAATTGCATTTTAATAGTAAAAAAAATAAGGATGGACAGACCAATGCGCGCCCAGATGAAACTTAATTATTACTTTAATTGTATCAGAATATTCCCTTGTCATGACACAAGTAATATTATAAATTATAATAGAACAATTAATTTTACATGGGATGAAATAAAACATCCTATTGTTCATGGAATAGATATAACCGGACGTTATTTCATAGCACTAAAATTAATAATAGACGGTGAAAAAATAATAGAGACTATTTTCCAACAGTTTTGTGATAGTCATTATTTTACTACCAGTTCTTCATTCTTATATACTGATTTAAAAATGGAAAGCGCGCAATTTAATTTAATTACAGAATTATTAGAGAAAGGCAAGGCGGTAGTTAAAGAAAATGAAAAACCAAGCGATTATTCATGGATAGGTAAATATGTTTATATTTATGACGGGGAAGATATATTAGTTAGGTAAAAAATTTTATTACGATTAATTTATAATATATTTATATTAGAAATCTAAATTTGTTTAAATAAAATGAAAGAGATAGGTATTTTGGATCCCGAGGGAAAATATAAAAATCCATTGACCGGAAATAAATATAGTCAAAGATATTATGATTTAGCTAATATTAAACCAGCTTGGAGAAATTTGCCTATGTACAGAGAAGCTAAACAATTAATTAAATTAATTGAAAAACATCGTGTCTGTGTGATCGAAAGCGGCACCGGTACCGGTAAGACAGTTATTTTGCCCAAATTAGCTCTCCATACCCTAGATTATAAAGGTAAAGTAGTTATGACTATACCTAAAAAAGCAGCTACTTTGAGTTCAGCCAGTTTTGCAGCTGCTTGTATGGATGTTAAGTTAGGACAAGAAGTAGGCTATCAATATTCTGGTTCTTTTATAGAGAGTGGTGACGGCGATGATATAGTAACAGAAAGTTCTAAAAGCGACAAAACTAAATTACTTTTTAGTACCGAAGGTAGTGTTTTGCAACAATTAAATAACGATCCTTATTTGAAGGCATATGATATTGTAATTATCGACGAAGCTCACGAACGGAGTATTTCCATAGACAGGATGTTAGTTTTACTGAGAGAAGCACTTCTCTTAAATGATAATTTGAAAGTAATTGTTACTTCGGCTACTCTGCCTCCAAAATTATTTGAAAATTATTTTCGAGAAAAAGGAATTTCGGTAGGAGAAATGAATATCGATCCGCTGCCTAATAAACCAGTAGAACTTATTTACAGTAAAAAAGATACCAAAATAAATGAAAGAGGAGACGAGAGTTACAAAACATATTTCAAAGAAATTATCGACAAGAATAAGGAAGGCGATACTTTAATCTTTGCTACTTCTCTGCCCCAAGCAAAAAGTTTATGTCGAGATATAAGTAGCAAAGATAATACTATTTTTTGTGTCGAAGCTACTTCTAAAACCATACAAATGAACGAAGATATCCAAGAAGTTCTCAGTAAGGAAACATTAAAAAGTTTAATAGAACAAGAAAAATTAGATAGTAAGTATAAATACAAAGTAATTATTGCTACCAAAATATACGAATCTTCAGTTACCTTGGAACCTTTGATATACGTCATCGATAACGGGTTAAATTTGGAACAAAATTATGATCCCGAAAGAATGGAAGAGCAATTAAATAAGGAAGATATTTCCCAAGCACAGGCTACCCAACGCAAAGGTCGTGCCGGAAGATTATATGCCGGTTTTTGTTACCGAATATATAGTGAAAAACAATACAAGAAAATGTTAAAAAATCCAATTGTGCCAATTAAAAAAAGTGACGTAACAGAGATGTTATTATCTCTAATGAATCGTTATGATGTTAATAATTTAGGCGAATTATTGGATTTCTTACGACTTTTCATAGAAAGACCGCCCAAACCTTTCGTAGAAAGTGGTTTACGTACTCTCCATGCCCTCCAATTAATAGATAAAATAGACGAAGAGGGAATTTTGACCGAAAAAGGGAGTTTGGTTTTGGAAATAAATAGTAAAAAAGTTTTTAATATTTATAGTTCAGTGGCACTTTATTATGCCAAAATTTATAATTGTGCCAAAGAAGTAAGTATGATTGTAGCTGGGTTAGGAGGCGAGGGTGTCAACGATATTGATGATTTTTTTCTAAAAGGTAGTGATAAAAAAGAAGAAAATAAAATAAAAGAAAAAATCAAAAGTTTTAAGGTAGATGACGGGGATGCATTTAGTATCTATGAAATTTTAACTCGTTTTCTAAAAGCCGAAATAAGAGACAAAACAGACATCAAATCATGGTGTAGAAGAAATTATTTACAATACCATATTATTAATAAAATTATTATAAAAGCTATTGATATTTATCGCAAAACACCGAGAGTGGAAATGGAACAAGAATACGATATTCCTGATTTGAAAGACCGTATCAGTTATTGTTTATTAAAAGGTTATTTTCCTAATTTAGCACAATATACTGGTAAAACGAAAAAGGTATTTGGAAACGAAGTGGGTCTTTATAAAAATTTCTTTCCTATGAAAAAAAGTACCACTCCTATATCAGCTAGTAGCTATATAAATAAAGCTAATTTTGTTATTTATAATAAATTATTTAACAGTAATAATATTATGAAAAGTATCATATTAGTTACCAAAATTAGAAAAGATATTGTAGCTATGTTAACCGATTTCGAAAAGAACTATTTGGACTTGGCATTTTGAACCAGAGCTTCTTCCTCTCTTAATTCCAATAAACCAGAAGGTTTGTCTCCTATGTTATAAACAGAACGATCGCCCAATGTATATAGAAGCAAGGAAAAGAAAACAATAAAAATAAAAATAATCACACCGAAGGATATGTAAGCTATTTCTTTTTCAGCCATTTTTATTAATCATAAAAAGTAGAATAATGAATTATTATTTTGCCTTTACTATCAAAAACCATGAAATATTGAGCTTTAATAGTGTCATCATGTAATTTAAAATTATATCTACCGGTGTCAAAAACCATATTATTTCTTACTATAACGATATTATTTTTAAAAAAAGTAATATCTTTTACTTCATCACTAAATTTCTTAAAATATTTACTTAAATCATATTTATCAGTAGTTGGTTTTTTATTCTTAGTACCTTTGAAAATAAAATTACCATCATAACATTTTAATATATCTTGCAGGAGGCCTCTTTTTAAAGAAAAGGCCCAAACTTTTTTAGTATTGGTGGCTTTTTGTAACAAACTCATTTTAATATATAAATTTTATTATTTACCAGTGCTACCAAAACCACCTTCGCCTCTTTCAGTGCTATCTAAACAAGATACCACTTCTATTTCAGGGAGGGTAATTTTTTCTAAGATAAGCTGGGCAATACGATCTCCTCTTTCCAAAACTAGTTTTTCTTGGCCACTATAAATCAGTAAAACTTTTACTTCGCCTCTGTAATCACTATCAACTACTCCAGCCCCAATATCGATATATTTCTTGACCGCTAAACTACTACGCGGGGCAATACGGCCATAATAACCATATGGAATAGCCATAGCAATCCCTGTACTAACTAGTTTTCTCTCGTTGGGAAAAAGAACTAAATCTTCGTCTAAATGGAGATCATAACCAGCCGCTTGGTCGCTTTGCCGAGCTGGCGCTTGGGCAGTAGGAGTAAGTAATTGGACTTGCATTTTTTATCTATATACTTACTTAATATTATTTTCATTTTATAATTAAAATGGAAAAAGAAGCTTTTAAAAAATTCAGAGATTCTATTGATATCAGAAAAACCATAAAACAATATTGTAAAAAACATAATATTATATGTGGTAATATTACGGAAAAAAATAAATCTCAGAAATTAAATTATTTCATTAAAGAATATCAAAAGAAAGTTAAAAAGGACATAAAATATTTATTAGGAAAAGAAGAAATAGAGTATGGTTTTGTTTATGAAAAAATTGGTTATGAAAAAAGAGATAATTATATTAGTATAACTGATAAAAAAACTTATATCATATTAGATCAATATTTATATGAATTAGAAAATGATATAATTTATGATTTTTATGAAATATTTGATATTCTCTCAGAAATATTAGAATATAATAAATTTTATAAAAAGATAAATAAAGTGACAAAAAATAAGAAAAAATTAATAGATTTATATAATTTTGATAAGATGAGTCAAATACTAGAATACAAAGATTTAATGAAAAATCAATATAACGTATTAGAAAATTATTTCAACAATACTAAATTTCCTAATCAATTAAAAAATAATATAATAAATAATTTTGTTCATACTATATCTGACATGAAATTAGAACTACTTTTAAAATCAGGTAGTAATAAATTTATTAATCCTGTATCTGGTAATACGTATGACAGCGAGAGAGGTATTTATACTACTCTTAAAACAGATAAATGTAAGATCCCGAGATGGTCAGGATACAATGCGACGTTGGTTTTTTCTAAGGAATTAGCTAATGATTTTGGTTATATTTTTAATTTTTCTTACCAGTTCGGTGTAGTTAAAGAAGATAGTCTTATTAAGGGTCAATATTTTAAGGTAAAAGGCAAAGAATATAGTGCCGTAGAAAAAGGAGCCATACTTTTATGTAAGAAAGATAATAGAGCACACGAAGTAGTATTTTATACAGATCATATTAAATTAAAAGATTATCTAGAAGCTATTATTTTTCAGGACGAAGAACAATATAAATTATTTAAAAATATGAAAGATATTAAATACAAAAATAAAATGAAATTTAGCTCCTTTCGAACCTGATTATTTTACAGCCGGTAGCCAGTTACCAGCTGCTACCCAAATTACTACCGGCGGTACCACTGTAAAAGTATTATAATTTAATTTAAATTTTTTATCCTCTTTCATTGTATTTCTATATGGAAAAAACATTTTATTAAGCAAACCAAACTTCTTTATACTTTTTTATTAAATTAGTATTTATTAAATTGGCTATCTTTTTTATTTCTTCTAAATTATTTAATTTACCATTTCCTATTTCTTTAATAAATTTCTCGTACACATCATCTCTATCACTGTGTATTATTTCTAGATCTTTTTGATTTTTATAATTGTGTATTTTGGCTATCTTTTTTTCATATCTTTCCATTTTAATATAAAAATTAATTAATATATCGTACCCAGATATATTAATAGAAAGGATAAAAAATTGAATTAAAAAAATAAATATTTATAATTAGAGTTTGACTCTATCGCGCATTATACAAATACAAACATGGGTAAAGGACGTAAAAGCAAAGGACGTAGTTCTGATGAACAACAACGTAAAGAAGAAAAGTCGAGTAAAGCCATGGCTTTGATCCACAAAGAAAGGAACAAGGCGTTCTTCCTTAAAATGGAAGGCAATAGTTACACAATGAGTAACCTGACTGATTTAGAGCTGAAACAACTCTGTTCTGAGAACAAGGACCTATGGCAGTTAGCTACGGGGGAATGTCTCACATTGTTCCGCAAGAGCAAAACGGAAAGGCTATACGTGGGGGAATATGACGAGGATGGAAATGTCCCCACGTATACAGTATTTATTGAATACTGCGCATTGGGTTACAAAAAAGAGGACCCATATGAGCTCAAGTGTTAGAGATAACACCAAAAACAAAGTGTGATGAAAAACATCACCATAATACTTTATTTATATTATGGCGATAAAAAATTATTTATGAGATCTTTTAACACGACTGTCTAATCCAATATTTTTATTTGTGATAAACCTCCACAAAGAATTGCTCCAGCTATCGATACTTTTGAGATTATTATAGAATTCGGGTGCTATTTTTCTAACTTGTGGTAAACGAGATCCGGGAATATTAGGAAAATCATGATGTTCGTTATGATAGCCAACGTTAAAGGCCAGGAGATTTCCGCTCCCGTAATAGGAAAAAGTTTCTGGTGGTCCACCGTCAGTAGTTTGTCCTTTTGTGTCGGGGCTAAGTTCGTAATGCTCGGCAATAAAATGACCAGCCAGTGGATGTAGACCCATTCCAATAAATGATCCGCCGGTGAAATAAAAATTTGCTACTAACCCCAGGTGCTTATAAAATAAATAATTAGTTATAATTATAACTATATAATTAACTGCTTCCCATATTCCTGGTTTTTTAGGCGCAACCATAACAGGACGGAGTGCATAGAAAAAACCTTGAAATAAAATGAACAAGGTTTTTGGTAAAATATTTTTGCCTATCATTTTTGATTCGAAATAAGTAGGAATATCCATGTCTTTGTTTTCACTTCCCTGTAATGTATGATGCTCTAAATGGTATCTTCTAAATGTTACCGCCGATGGAATACCTTGTGGTATATTACAAAAAATTGCCAGACATCTATTCAAAAAATAACTTTTGAAACATAAATTGTGAGATAATTCGTGAGCGGCCAATAAAAGAGAGTTGTTAATAGTACCAGATACTAGATAAGAAAATACCAAAATAGTTAACCAATGACGCGGTACCGAAGACAACCATATTCCTCCTGATATACAAGATACTACGAGAAAAATAACTTTTGGCAATAACATTATATCAGGTCCATATAATTTTTTTATTTCTGGATGTTTTCCCAATATCATACGTCTCCTGGACGCATGCGGTTCATCTGAACCAACCCATGTAAAATTATCTTTGGGATTTTCAATTAAGTTTGAATATCCATGGGATTGAAGTATTTCTTTTTTTAACATTTTTGTAATAAAAATTGAAGGGTAAGAATAAATAATATTTTTGATAATATTATTTATTATACTTATTAATTTGGAATTAAATTACTTAATTTCATAGCTCTAATCATACGTGTCATACCTATACCTCCGCCGCATCTTTGAAAGAAATTAAAATTAAAGAATTGTTTTAATTCTGTTTCGACTCGTTCTTTACCGAATTTATCAAAAAGAATATTAGCGTATCCTCCGTCGCTGATAGTATAGAATTGGCGTCGCATTTCTTCTGCATCGCAAGATCTTTCGGCTGATCCAATAGTCTCGATGCCATGGACAATAACGTCTACTTTATTGGCTTCTTTACCATTAGGGTTTTGCTGCATGTTCCAAAAAGGAGAGGTATGATTAGGGAAATCAGTCAGGAAGAAAACCGGGCCATATTCGTCTTCTAATTTAGCTTCGTGTTCATTTTCTAATTCATGTACTCCATATTTATTAGCAATATTGGTATAAGTATCGCGAGGAAAATCAGAAGCATTACCAAAACCCATATGCTCCAAAAGTTCGGCTTCTAATTTTATTAGATCTTCCATACTTCCTTTGCATTCAAATTCAAACATAGGGAAAATCTTATCATGTCGTCCTGGCACTGGATCCGGTTCATTGCGATAACTAGTAGAAATACAGAAAAAACCTGGTGTTTCAGGACTGGCTAGTAATTCATGTTCCAACCACATTTGGCCTGTTTGTGGCAGAGGCCATACAATATCATCATAAGTATATGTAGCGATAGTAGAAGGATCTTCGCAGGCTGCCAAAATACTGCGTCTGCTCTGAGTATGTACTTCTACCCATCCTCTGTCTTCGAAAAACTCTCGCATTTTCTTGGCCACATAATGGAAATCTTTGGAACAAAAACTAGGTACCTCCATTTTTTTATATATATTTTTTATAAAAATGATTTTTTATAAATATAATGTTTAAGAAAAAGATGGAGACTTTCAAGAAAGATTTGGAAGAAAAAGGGTATTGTATAATACCCAATATATTATCTAACGATGAGATTGAAGAAGCTAAAACATTATTTTATGATTGGCAAAAAACAATACCTAATCATGATAAATTTCATTCATTAATTAATCCACACGGTATTTATAAATTCCATCAAATCGGTCATCAAGAACATGCTTGGTTTATACGCACTAGACCACAAATTATCAATGTTTTTAAATATTTATGGAAATGTGAAGATTTGACAGTTTCTTTCGATGGTTCTAATTATATTCCGCAAAATTGTACTAAGAAAGATAGAACATGGACCCATACAGATCAAGCGCCTAATAAAAAAGGCGTACATTGTTACCAAGGTTTAGTTTCGCTGACTGATAATAAAGAGAGAACTTTGGTTGTTTACGAAGGATCTCATAAACAACATTCTAGCTATTTTGAAGATCGTGATATTAGAGGTAACAATGATTGGTTTATATTTGATACCAATGTTATTAAAGAAATGGAAGCACAAAAAAGAGTATTAAATATATCGAAAGGTTCTTTGGTTATTTGGGACTCCCGTACTTTTCATCAAAATCAGTACGGTGCTCCTAATTCAGAAGAAAGAATGGTGCAATATGTTTGTTATTTACCCAAAAACGGCCCCAAGAACACGATAACTATGAGAGAAAAACATTTAAAATATTTTTATAATCTAAGAACTACTTCGCATTGGCCTTATCCTATTACTGTGGTGCCTTTGCAACCACAAACTTACGGCGATAAAAGTAAATTAATAGATTATACTACATTAAGAAAACCAGATTTGGAGAGATTTATGCCAGATATTGAAAAATTATTATAATTTCATATATTTATACTTTTCTATAGCTCTAGAATATTTTTATATAAGTTATACTAAAGTATAAAAAAAGTGTAAATAAGTGAAATATAGAAATAGAATAATTATTGTTTAAGGAACTTTTAATATTTCACATATATTACACTTTATTACACTTTTTCTATATCTCTATAATATTTTTATAATTTTCATATATATATATATGATATATATCATTTTTTTATACTTTTCTATAGCTCTAGAATATTTTTATATAAGTTATACTAAAGTATAAAAAAAGTGTAAATAAGTGATATATAGAAATAGAATAATTATTGTTTAAGGAACTTTTTTTATTTCATAATTTATAACAAATTATGAAAAAATCAAATAAATTTATATTCTTTTGCCAAATAATGTAAATAACAAAAGAGTTGAATTAAACCATCATCAAAATCCATTTCATATTTTAAATCTTCGTTTTTAACATATTTTAATTCTTTTTCCCAATCATCTACTTTGGCAATAAGATGATGAAAATTGTCATCAATTAACCAAACTTTACGGTTTATTTTTTCTTGCCATTTTTCGTCAAATTCTTCTTCACTTTCCTTGCATAATTTTTCATGCTTAGTTGGTTTTTCTTTATCGGTAATTAATTTATAATATTGATTAGTCTTGACAAAGGCTTTGCTGGGGGAAATAAAATCAACTATCGATAATTGACAAACTTGTTGATCTTCTTCTATTTTGTCAATGTTTTGACGACAAAAAGGACATTTTTCTAATTTAGAGGCACATTCATAACAGAGCTCATGATCACATGGTTTTATTTTACTCATCCTCTTTTTCTTTTCACAAGCACCGCATTTAGAACGATGATAATTAATATAAGCAAAATAGCAATCATCTACTCTTAAAACTTTGGGATTACGACTATTATAATTTTTAGCTATAAAACAATTGAAATTCCAAGTTATAATATCACGATATACTTGGTTGCGCAAAGACATAATATTTTTGCTCTTAAAATAATAATTGACTTTCTCGTTACGAAAAGGATTAATAAGAGTGATACGGGTCCATGATTTGCCACTCATAAGCGCATATAAAAAAGCTTGTGTCAAAGCATCGTCTTTCCAATTAATAGACACACTGGCTTTGATTTCCCAAACATTAATCTCGTCGTATTCGTTTCCTTTTATGTTACTTTTACTATCAAAAATAGCATCAGCAATACCGGTTAAGTAAGGCATCCACATATTAGCTTGTACTCTTAGTTTTTCGCTTTTAGGTCGACAAGCAATAATCTTGGGTTTCAAAGCTTGCCAATATAATTCCAAAGTTTTTATATTATCACTACTAAATGAAATAAATATTTTATTGTACATAGCTAGATGTAATTGCGAATAGATATAGATACCTTTAAATTGTGTAACATCGTTTAGTTTACTTTTTCTGGCATATTGTTGATAACGAGTAAACAAATTTTCTATCTTTTTAAAGATATGAATATACATAGGATGATTGCGTAATTTTTCGATACTACTTATTATTGGCCATTTTCCGAGCCAAGTAGAAGTCATTAAATTTTCTATGATGACACCAATCATGGCTTGTTCTTCTTCGCAAATAGCCGCGGGTCTTTTGCATTTTACTTCGCCGCTAAAAACAGGTTCGCTTTCGTATTGTTTGATATTCTCTTTTATAGATAAACGAGTATCATAAAAGAGAATATTTTGTCTAATTAATTCAGTAACACAACGTTCACTTTCCATGAAATCTTGAAAAGTATATTCGTCTAATTTTTTACCTTCTCTTATTTTTTCTTTGTTAGGCTGCGGGCAGTTATCAAAGAAAGAAAGAACACGAGTAAATTTGTCTTCATAGGCAGGTACGTAAAAATGAACTGTTTTGCGAGCTCTGGTCACAGCGACTGTTAGTAAGTTAACAACAATATCGTCAGAGAAATTACAAAAAGCTTTTTCTAAGGGGAAAGTCAAGAATATAACTACATGGTCTCTTTCTAGCCCTTTGGAAGAATTAGCGGTAGAGAGAAATAATTTCTCCGGATCTAACTTTTTATGATTTTTATTTACATCGACATTTTCACTAACGAAATTTCTGCGCAGTCGAGCAACATCGCCTAATGCTCCTTTTACTGTAATAGCAGAGCTAAAAGTTAAGATCATGGTGTTCTCTTCTCCATACTCGGTAATCTTCTCTTTGGCTAATTTGAAGATCTGGCTATATGAATGAAACCGTCCCCATGTTATCTTTGCATGAGAATGTTCGTTGGTGGATTTCCACTCGACGATCTTCTCTTTAAATTCGGGATAATAGGCACTAAGAGTTTTTTGTAATCCTCCCAAAATTTCCCGAGGTACCCTTGGTGTGATTTTCATGTAAAAACTAGCAATTTGTACCGCGTCTTGGTTTAGCAAGTACCAAAGAAGGCTATCTCTGGGTTCTCTTTGTATTGATTGAAACACGTCGCCAGCAAAAATAATTTTACTATTGGGATAAAAGTTCTGAAAAATACGGAAAGTATTGCGCTCTAAATCCTGTACTTCGTCAATGAAAATTATTTTAGGTTGTTCTAAAACTGGTTTGGCTTGTCCAATTTCGCATAAATTTTGACAAAATCTTCTCTTGCCGTCAAAATTAGGTAAATCTAAATAAGGATATTCAAAGTATTTGCAAATAAAATATATAATAGAATCAAAAGTACTAACTTTTACTTTACCTTTGAAACCATATGGTTTTAATTTTCTTTTTAATTCATTCTTAATACAAACATTAAAAGATATAAACATAATCTCTTCTGGTTTGTATAAATTTTTTAATATAAGATGTATCATGATACCAAAAAGTAATGTAGTTTTGCCACAACCAAAAATGCCGTTAATAACATAATATTGAATTTTATCTTTGATAACTTCTTCCAGTACTTCTTTTTGGTCTTCGCGCCAGGGAAAATCAATAACATCTTGGAATATCTTTAATCTAGCTAAATAATTTTCTTTTTTACCTAATGAATAGGCGCTGTTAATATTTTTAAGGAAACATTGTATCTCTTTGATACTTTGTTTTTCTTTAAGCAGCTCCATGTTTTCTTTAAACATAAACAAAGAAAATTCAATTTTAATAATTTACTTTAAGATAAAATGACTTCTATAATAGGTCTGGTTTCTAAAATGGCATTGGGCCATTTAGAAAATAATAGTAGTAATGTTACGCAGTTAGAATCTACTGCCGGGCAGCAAATAAATTATCAACAAGAAAGTGCATTTAGCGCCAGTCCAATAGCGTTGACTGTAACTATGTTGAGTTTAACGGCAATAGTAATTACTACTTTTGCCGGAGCCGTTATTTATAAAAGAAGGACGGAAAATAGGAGGGAGAGAGCAGTTTTGGCAGTAAATGATCAATTTGAATTACAAGAACTTTGAGCTTCCTCGACAAGTTTATCATAACTTGCTTTCAGTCTCTTTTTACCTATTTCGGTATAAGGACTGTAATAAATATCAATCCACCAATTTCTAATAATATTTACATCTTTAACAAATTTTTCAACAAATATGTTTTGGAAGAAAAATTTGTCTTTTTCTTCGTCGTCTTTGAAAGAATTAATTTTCAAAATTCCTCCGTTTAAATTAATATGAATAATATTTACCATTTTTGATATTAAATCTTTGTCGGAAAATATTTTCATTAACATATTTATATCATAATCGGTTAGAAATGTTGCAAATTTAGTAGTATGATACCAACTATTTTCTATTATTACAGTAATGTCTCTTTCTTCTATTAAATAAGTCAATGCTAGTAATAAAATTCTTTTCAGAGCATTTTGAAAAATTCTTTTGGTGTTTTTGAGACTGGTTAGATATTTGGGGAAATCTTTTTTTCCTAAAAAAGATTCCCTTTTGGCATCTGTATTGCCAGGAATATAACCATATATAGAAACATCATCTACATTTCTATATACACGGCCTTGTGTTTTTAAAAAATTAGTTAATGATACTATTAGACCGTGTCTTATTATATTTTCCAAAAACTTAATATTCTTTAATTCTACTTCCATCTTGGTAATTACTAATAACTATTAATTATTAGTAATTAAATAAATATTTTCAATTTTTTAATCTCTAAATATGTTTACTTTTTCTGTTTTTAATCTAATATCTATTCCTACGCCATTAAGCAGACGTAGTAATACTTTAAATACATAAGGTATGAGCACCGCTACTGGTTCGGAATTATTACAAACAGTGCAGAATTTATAATTTATAATGACTCCACAGTTATTGCATACAATCATCTTAAATTCGTCGGAAGATTTCATCATTCTTTCTCTAATGACCGAACTGGCGCCATGTGAAGCAAAAGAATCTTTTTCCATTTCGCCAGTTTTGATACCACCGCCTTTGGAACGACCTGCCCTTGGTTGATGTGTTCTAAAATCACGTGGCCCGATATTACGATATTGAAATTTATCTCTTACTTGATGTTTTAATATTTGTTCGGTAAGCGGTACTAAATTGACTTGTTCTTTCAAAGGTACACCTTTACTGGATTCCATATTTTCGTAACCAAATTCATTGAGACCATTATCTCGCAAAACTTGCTTAGCTTCTTCTAAATCAGGAGTACGGAATGAACTTACATCTCTGCGTTTACAATCATATAAAGCAGCTTTGCTCAATAATCCCTCGATCATTAAACCAGCAGTTTGGCGCGTAGGGAAACCATGAGGGTTGAAAAGAACATCAGGAACTATACCTTTATTGGGACCATCGCTTACCACGGGTAATTCTTCTCTTTTGGCCACTCTGCCAATAGTTCCTTTTTGCGCGTAACGCAAAGCTAATTTGTCGCCAGCTTTGTATTTATTGTAATTTCTTAATTTAATTCTAATGAGAGGGTTAGTTCCGTTTCTTTCTCTGGTTATTAATATTCTATCAACGTAACCGTAAATATCTAAATCGGCAAAAGTACAATGGTTTTCTTCGCCTTCGCTTGTAATTAATACTTGACCTAAAATACAATCCCCTTTTTCGATTAGACTATCTAATTTAGGGAGACCGTTTTCCTGAATGTGACGATAAATATAAGGATCTTCGTTTTTCTTTAAAGGCGGTATTTTATGATTAATTGTATAACCTTTGGTATTGGTCGGGACTACAATTTCTACTACTTGATATTTAATATAATTTAGATTACCGGCGTTGATATAATCTTCCGACACTACGATAGCGTCTTCTTGATTGTCAGTATCACAAAGAAAAGCAACATTAGCTATTTGACCAGCCGGAAATAAATCCATCATGGGCAAGAAATAGGTATCCGTTTCGCATAAAGAACGTTCAGCTTTATATAATTGTTTGAAAGTTTTAAAACGTAAATGATAATTAATATTGTAATAGCCTAATGCTTGTTTGCACATACTGGCTTGGAAACTAGTACGCGGAGCTAATTGATGATTAGACAAAGGACAAGTAGTGGTTGCTAATGAAAACATCTGCATAGGATCTATACTGCAATGGGAATAAGAATAATTTCTTTTCAATAATGCAACATTATCGGTATCGCTGCTAGTAATTTCTCTTTTTTTGGCATAAAAATTTTCTACACTACAAGATAATGTAATATCCCTATCTATTTCTTCTCTGGGTCCTAGAAATTCAATACAACCATTGGTAGTGAGTGTCGGGTAATCCAAATCCCAACCATTTATTTCATCTATAACTAAATTATTAGTTTTTGGATTAACTATTAAATACGGAGTAATTGTTCTAGATGAATCGCAAAATATTTCAAGAGTATTGAGATCTCGATTGAAAGAAATTTCTATATCGAAGGGTAGAGTTTGTTTTCTTTTTGCAGCTATCAAAATATCTTTCATATTTTTGTCGGCATATAATACAGTTTCGCCGTCACTGACAGGAAAGCCATTGACTAAGGGCAAAATATTAAATTCTTCACTATATTCGTCGCCATATTTTATGATCATATCTTTAATTTCTTTTTCGTCACGATAGAGAGAAAAAATACCAGTAATGCAGTTGAATTTAACAATACCTACTGTTTGTCCCTCGGGAGTTTCCATAATACAATGTTTGTTTCTTTGTGTTGGTTGGATAACGCGCGCGGCAACAACTGTACCATTGGTGGGTATATTATTAGTATTTTTTACTATCTGTGACCATAAAGCCATCGGGGTATCTCTGCGTACTTGTTCACGATAATTTTCTCGTCGCGATGGTTCATTTTTGACACCCCATGTACTGGTATTGAAACTAGTTTCAAAGATTTTCTTAAATTCGTCTTTGCTTTTGGAATTAAGATAATCGCCAAAATTAATAAAATTGATATTAGCTTCTGGTTTTCCCCTATCCTTGCTTGTCTTCTTTTTACATTTATTTAAAACATTAACAAAAATACGACAAAATAATTGCTCCATATGGATATGAGCATTATCGAAGCGTTTATTGGCCCATGAATCTGGATTGTCTTTCTCGATTTCTCCTAACATATAAAGTACGTAACGAGATAACATATAAGAAAGTACTATTTTTTTCTTTTCTTTTCTCACTTCCTTATTTTCTTCTGTATTTAAATTAATAAATATATCTGATTCTAAACTATTGCCTATATTTTCTGTAATAGTTTTTTTATCAATAGTACCTCTGAGATGTTTGTATTCATTGCGAATACCATAAACATATAGTTCGGGGTCCCTGATAGTATTATATTCAAAAATAGAAGCTTGTAAAGCTATCTTGGCGCGACGATGTAATTTTTTATCAATAAAACGAAAAATACAATCTTCTATTACTTCTTCTGGTTCTAAGCCATTAATAATCTTAAAAATAATAAATATTGGAAATGTTTTCTTATTTTTTTCATCAGGTCTACTTACAGGATCTACCAATTGTATTGTATTCCAATCATCTCCCATAATAAAAGTAGTTTTGTTTCTAACAGTATATTGATTAATAATAAAAGCTTTGGAATTAATTTTTTTATTATAGACTAGATAAGGGATATTGCGTCTCTTTTTATCATGTGTTACCAATGCCCATTCGCTGGAAACAATAAAGTATCCAAAAGGGTCAGTAATACACTCGCCTAATTCAACTAATTCTTCGGCTGTTTTTCCGTATAAATTGCATTTTTTACTGCCTAACATTATAGGTATAATACCTAAATTAATTTTAATAACTCTCTTGTCTTTTCCTTTTTCAGTAGTACATGTTAATTCTAATTTACCGGTATATGGAAATTTATATTCTCTGCAAAATTTGGGGTACATGAGAACTTCTTTATTATTAACTACTCTACTTGGTTTATTAAGAAAAATATCACTAAACGTGACGGTAACCCCTGAATCACTGACAAAATTTTGTTCTTTGATTTGCTCGGGCAATATTTTATCGACCCAGTTATCAAATCCAGCGATAGTATTATTACTACCAGCAGTTTCTTTGATAACTCGGCGAAATAATTGAGCAGCCGGACTCCTTTCATAGTCATTGACTGTATTTAATATATCACCCTTTTGGGTATATTTTTCCAATAGACTTATAGAAGTAGCCATTTTAGTAAGTTAATTTTAATTAACAAATTCATTTTTGCATTTGAAATATTTCTATTTTTTTATGAGCTGTTTGTAAAGTATATATACAATCACCTTCTGTTACAACGGTGTCATCGGCGTTAAAATAAAGAGTAGTTTTTGCCTCGGATGTATCACTAACAGTATATTCTTCGATACTTTCCGGGGTCATATTCATGATACTGGTAATCATATTAACAATTTTATTGTTTCTGGTTTTCTCGTCAAAAATAGGCTCAATGATACCACTAAATTCCGGTTTAATATTACCAGAGTGAATATCTTTTAATAAATTATTTACAGATTCTTGACTTTTATTATCAGCTCGAAAAATCCATCCTGCTGTCGGAATATTATTAATATTTAAACGAGGATTGAACCTACCGTTTAGTTGCTTAAAATTCTTAGCAAAAGCTTTGCCAAAGTTTGTCGTAGTGACTAACGCAACACTTTTTTCTGTATAGTGATATAGATTAACAACATGTTCTTCTTCGCCGCGCAAAGAAATTTGGTATTTAAAAGTCCAATAAGCTTCCATTTTTAAATAAATTTGTTTTATTATAGTAAAATGGATACTAGAAAATTAAGTCAAAAAGAAAAGGCTCCTTTTATTATTATGGACAAAGACGATTTATTCAAAAGTTATAGTTCTTGTAATTTAACACTTACTAAACCAGCAACTAATTTAAATAAAATTAAAATAGAAACCAATTTGAAGAAAGGGTTAGAAAAATACCCAACTAAATATAAATTAGATGTTTATTATGATGATGTTAAATTAAAAAAAGGTAAAGAAATAGGGGCTGGCGCTTATGGTAAAGTTATTCTTTATAATGGAATAAAAAATAATAAAGAAATCAGTGTAGTAGTGAAAATGCCAATGAGTGACAGTGATCCTTATGAAGAACCAGATATTTTGGTAGATTATATGAAATCGGCTTTTATGTGTCATCATTATGTCATTCCTATTCGTAGTGTGAATGACCAAAATGGTAATCCTTTTATTGTTATGCAACAGGCCAACGGTGAAGTAAAAAAATTAGATATGGACGAAAGATTGAAGATAAAATTTATTATATATATAACACGAATTGTTAAATGTTTTTATAATCATAAATTTGTCTATCCGGATCTCAAATTGGAAAATATGCTTTATCGTTGTGACGGCGAAAAAATAGAATTTTTTCTGGGCGATATTGGCAGCTTTGCTCCTCTGGGTTCTAGTAGCGAAAAAGATGGCATGACAACTTCTTTTAGTTTTGTACCACCGGAATATGCCTACGGGGATGATAAAATAAGAAAAGCTGATAGACAATCAGTCCTTTATACATTAGGCGCCACCATTGCCGATATTTATGGTTTAGCTGATGATATTTATTATGCTGATAATAATGGTAATGATTATACTAGTGCTGAACTCAAAAAAGTACAAATACCTAAATTTCACAAAAAAATTAAAGCCAGTAATATACCTACGGAAGTAAAAGAAATTATTTTAGCATTTACTTCTATTTCTCCTAAAAAAAGATTAGAATATGATTTTGAAATGGTTTTTGATAAGTTATGTCCCAATAAAAAATAATTAATATTTAATTTAGTTTAATTAAATAGCGAAATAAAAATATATATTTTTTTAAAATGGGCGATAAAAATAAAAAACGTAAAAATAATGATAGACATACTAGGAGTAATAAGAGGTTAAAAAAATATAAAATAGAAAGTAGTAGCAGTGAAGAAAGTGAAAGTGAAAGTGAACAAGAAGATTTAGAGGGAGAAGAAGCTCTTTATAAATTTATTGAAAAATTAGTCGAAGAAACTAACGGGGATATTGCTTTTTCTTTAGAAGATACAGAAGATAATAAATATAATGACTATCTAAAAAAATTATCTAAGAATAAAAGAGATAAATTATTAAAATTAGAAGATAAATTATTAAAATTTAACAGTCATGATGTTCCGTTGAGGTATAAGATTTTAGAAAGTGATATGGAAGAGAAAATTAAATCGCAAATTTTACAAAAGGCCATACATTTCGAGAGCCTTACTCCAATGCAAAGTGAGTATTTTAAAATTAAAAAATATATGGATGGTATTATGAATATACCTTTTGGTAAATTATCTAAACTACCGATCAAGAAAGGAGATAAATTGTCAAAAATACAAAATTTTATACAAAATATTAAAACTAAATTAGACACATGTATTTATGGGCAAAATTTAGCCAAACAAAATTTATTACAAGTAATTTGCAAATGGATAACTAATCCTACTAGTACAGGTAATATTATAGGTCTATGTGGTCCACCGGGAATTGGAAAAACTAGTATTATTAAAAATGGTTTATCTAAAGCACTAAATATGCCTTTTAGTTTTTTAACCTTAGGAGGATCAACTCACGCTTCTACTTTGGAAGGCTTTGATTTTACATACGAAGGTTCTAAATGGGGACGGATAGTAGAAATATTGATGGAAAATAAATGCATGAATCCTATTATCTTTTTTGACGAATTAGACAAAATTAGCGAAACTAAAGCCGGCGACGAAATAGCTTCTATTTTAATGCATCTTACTGATAGTACACAAAATAATAGTTTTAATGATAGATATTTTTCTGGTATTGATTTTGATTTATCCAAAGCTTTTATAATTTTTAGTTTCAACGATGTTAACAAAATTCATCCTGTCTTACGAGATAGAATTAATATTATTAATTTAGAAGGATTTAATATTGAAGAAAAAATAAAGATAGCCAAAGATTTCAGTCTTAAGAAAATTTGCAAGAATATCGGATTGGCAGAAGAAAAAATAGTTATTCCTGACGAAACTTTAAGAGTAATTGTATCCACTTATTGTCCAGAAAAAGGAATCAGGAAACTAGAAAAATGTTTAGAAACTTTAATCATGAAAATTAATTTATTTGATATGACCAAAGATATAAAAAATTTAACTATTGAGGGAGATTTAGTAATAAGTGAACCCTATCATATTGACGGCGCCACTGCTGTGAAATTATTAGATCCTCAGTATAGAAAAGATGATATGTCAACAGCTGTACGAATGATGTATTCTTAAATTATTAATATTTATAAAAAATATATTAATAATTAATTTAGATAAATTTTGATTTAGATAAATTTTGATTTAAAAGCAATAAATTCTTGCTCGTTAAGCACGCCTTCTTTCAGCATGTCATGAGCTTCTTTAATTTTTGCTAATATATCAGGAGCTGGTGCTGCATCGTCGACAACTTCGACAACTTCGACAACTTCATCTTCGACAACTTCATCTAAAGCATGATCAATGTCTTGCATACTATCCAAACCAATTTCTGGTTCCCAGACGGCATTGAGATAAGGAAAGTTTTTAGCTAGACTTCTAGCAAAATCTGGAAACAAGATAAAACGTTTATATTTTTGCCACAGAGGAGTGTCGTCATAAACATTAAATTCTCCTCTGGGATGAGCAAAACGAAGATTAGTTTCAGCGCATTTTAAAGAATGAACAACATCTTCTTCTTTAATAGGATCTAAATCTCTGCGCCATTTACTGATATTTTTTTCACTGAAATTAGCGATACCACAAGTTTTAAGAATTTCATAAAGTTTATAAACCGGTATATAATTGTCATCAGGATCCGAAGTAAAAATAATTTGTCTGACAAAATATTTCTCAGGATCAGTAAGGATAATATCAAGTTTAGGTCGAGGATTTTTTTTTCTCTGTGCCCATATTTCTTTTGATTTCACAGAAATAGCACGAGATTGCGCTTCGGGATCTTTAATTAATTCTACAAATTTATCAAAATCTTTAACAAAATCAAAGCGATCGCGATTAGCAATAACAATTAATTTCTTGTTTTTTTGTGTTATAAACTCTCTCAAGTCTCTGCATTCTTGTGTATTTCTACTAAAACGATCAACAGTAGCAAGGTCAATAATAACTGTGTTGTCATTACGTAATTTATGTTTTATGTGTTTAAAAACAGGATTTTTGCCTGGCTTGTAAGCAGAACCAATAAATTTAGTTATTTTTTTACCAGCATGGTACTTTTTTTGAAATTCAGTAGTCTGGCCAGGAGTACTCACTCTAATGGCGCGAATTACGGCAACCATCTTTATGTAATAATAAACTTTCTAAGCTGTTATTACACTCTAAAATAATATCTAATTCAATTTTATCGGATAATTGTAATAATTCGTCTGGTATTGTAGTAATAAGTTTGCTATGTTTACCAATTCTACCAAAGCCTTGATTACTAATATGGAATTTTGGTCGGTCGCCTTTCCAGGTATTTATGATATGGGGCAAAATATTTAAAATTTCAATTTTTTCGTTTTTTATCAAATTATAGCATTCGTGATAGAAGAAATCACAAACTATTGGTATACCACAGGCTTTGTTAATATCTAAACAATTATTCAGCGAATATTGATATTCATCGTTTTTCAAAACTAAAAATTTTTTACTAGTATCTGACAAACGTAAATTATAATTTTCTATCCAATTTTCCATAGTTTTCTCTTTTTCTTTGTTATAAATACCACCCACCCGAGTTACCAACAGTCCATTGTCGGGACATAGTTCTTCTAATAATTGAGCATATTTTTCAATAGCAAAAACACTTAGATCGCGTTTATATTCAAGAGGCGAAGCTAAATTAATTTCAAACGGTAAATGGAAAGTTAGACGATGATCATGTTTTTTTGTTTCTTCTTTTATTATTTCTAATTCTGGTAGAAAAGAAGATAATTTTTGATAAAAATGGGCACTACGATTATCTATCTCATATAAATTAACATCTGTCAAAAGAGGTAGTAAATTATTAGATGCTCTCATAACAAAAATATTATTATCTCTATTCCATCTTAAAATATTATAAAGATCAAGTAAATTATTCCTGGCTATTTTTTCTAAATAATCAAAACCCCTTTTCTTAACATCGATTATGGTCACATTTCTATTAATCCTAATATTTTTACTTTTTCTTAATATATGATTTGTCCCAATATAACCTAATCTAATTTTGTTCATTTTTTTTAATAATAAAAAATGCCTTATGAAATTTATAAAGTAAGGGGTGGTTATAAAGTGGGTAAAAGTGATGGTAAAGTTATGAGATCAGGCCGTATGTATGCTAGCGATAAACCCCTGAGCGAAGAAAAAGCGAAGAAACAAATGGCTGCATTGTATGCTAATGAAAATCCATCAGAATTTCGTAGTTTTCAATTTGAAAAAGGATACAAAATAGGGAGAAAAAATAAACAAAAATTACCTAACGGAAGAATGTATTCTACTAATAAATTTTTAGATAAAGAAGAAGTCAGAGCTGAAATTAAAAGAGTACGCGAAAAATATAGTAAAAATTGAAAAAATAATAAAAATTATTTGATTATATACGTCCGCGTGTTATCAACAAGATGTCTTGCAAACCCGTCAAAACCCACGATATGATCAAAGCTACCCACGATGCATTGGTGCTTCTTGGTCTGGTTGACGATACTCCGCTTCCGCCTCCGTCTCCTATAATATTGGAAGAAGTGTTTCATTCGCCGCCTGGAACTCCTCCGCAACAAGTACACGGAACTCCTCCGCAACAAGTACACGGAACTCCTCCGCAACAAGTACACGGAACTCCCCGACGACCACCTCCGGTGAGAAGAGAAGAAATAGTTCAACAACGTCTTGAAGATGATGTTGCTCGCGAGGAACTTCAGAGGCAACTTCATTACGGAAATGATGCGGAAACACCGTCCCGAGATCCAGTATGGATGATACTTGCGAATTACCCAATTCAAGACTTAATAGGACCTCTGTTCCAATAAACCCCAACCCTGACACCCATATTAAATCTGGTGTCACATAATTCTAAAATTAATTTATGTGACCGAACTATAAAAATACAATAATTAATTATCTTCTAAAAATGTATGATTATCCAATAGAACAAGATGTTAGCAATGCTTATTATAATTTAATATTTTTCTTTATCATAATATTAATATTAGCTTTTTTTGTCTATGTTTCTTTTGTGGTATCCACTAAACAAAGAGACCGGGTAGATATTTCCAAAGCGGATTTTGATTTATTTGAAAACCAAGCCAATAAACCTGATCTATTATTAACCGGCGAGCCAAATCAGGCTAAACAATTAGATTACAGTACTATTCACGATTTTGCCAGTATTAGATATTGTCCTGCGGGTCAATGCGTGGTCAATAAAAAAGATGGCTCTAAAAGATGTCCTGAAAATACTACCGATGCCCTTACTTACTCAACCACTCACGAAGACTGTACCCGACCTTTTTATTGTGATAGCATCCAGGTACCTTATGCGGTAAGATCAGATGGTTCGGCCCTGGATAAATATTGCGGGGATGATATTTTGAAATGTCGTTGCACAGCAACACCTCAATGTCCTTATTATGTCACCAGTACTTTTGACATGGGTAATGGATCTGTTTATGGAGTTAATAATAATCAATTAAACTATTATTTCTCTATTAATACTGGCGAAAATGGTTATTTTAACAAAAATCCTATCACGATTGCTCCTGATGATTTGGGAGACAGATTTTGTAAATTAAATCCTGCTTTCACAAATCGTATACCTAATGGTTGTGTTTTTTCTGATTCCATAAACGACCCCATTGATTGTCAAGATAGTGATTTATTCCAATTATTAGATGATGACGATGTTACTGTCACATTAGTACCTAGTAATTTTTCTCTATATTCAAATCACGGATGTCCTGAAAGGTTCGCTACTTATAATACCGGCGATACCTCTATAAGTATATATTCTACAAAACCTATTCTTACACAGGGAATATATTCAATAACTATTGATCCTGATAGCAATGGTAGTACGGTAGATTATGAATTATATTATAGCGGTTTCACAGAGGCACAATTTATACAATCTCACGGAATAACTAATACCGGTGCAAATAATTATATTTGCGGTACAATAAAAGAAGCCCATAAAACATATACTGTATATACACTTCATAATATTCTTGGTAGAAAAAAAGACGGAGTTAGCTGGTCAACAGGTTTACCGTTTAAAAAAGTTTTCGAAAGACCTGGTAACGACGATAATATTGACGCACTTAGTACTACCCCTACTTCCGATAGACCGCGTCTCACACCAATAGTTATTCGTTTTCAACCCTGTACTAATGACAGACCTATTGCTAATTTTAAAAATATGTTAAGATGTGTTCAGACTGACGAACAACCTTGTACCAGCGGAACTCTCGCTTATAATATTGATAAAATCATTGATAGCAGTACTACTTTGTCGTTATTTGAACAAAATAATTCACGTAATTTTTGTAATGCTTATGATTCTAGTCGTCTCGATACCAA
>Ga0307488_10000345_pt1 | contig 37418 bp, 22 predicted proteins | sample SB02metaG_FD_202248 | JGI IMG/M metagenome (GOLD analysis project Ga0307488, IMG submission 202248) | Sea-ice brine microbial communities from Beaufort Sea near Barrow, Alaska, United States - SB 0.2 | ecosystem: Environmental > Aquatic > Marine > Coastal | place: USA: Alaska | collected... | reverse complement strand
AGCGAGCGTATCATAAGGAGAGAGTTTTGTCAACTACACCACCGATTTTTTCCTGAGACTCACACAAACCACTTGACAGTCTCAGAAATTTATTATATAATACAGAGGAACCCACCACCAGTCCGATGAACACTAGCCACGCAGAAAAGCAGCAGATTCGTGTGACATTAGACTTCGAAGTCTTTGCGGACTTTGATGTTCATCAGATAGACTTTGAGAAGGTTTTTGATATTGGCGGCGGAGAGAACTTGACAGTCACTGTGGAAGATTTGTCAGAAAATGTAGAGGAACTCTGGGAAGCAGCATATCTCTAAGGTCGGAGACAGAGTGTTAACGAGGGGTTGACAGTTTCTCAGAAAAGTGTTATAATCCACAGTGTCACTCATTGACACTTAGAGACAGCAGTTAGCGCGTGGTTGATGATATCGTGCCGGGGCGCGTATATAAAAACGCTAACTACCCTAACCTACAACGAACCCAAAACGCGAACTAAATATACTTCATCTCAAAAAAATTCTGAGATTTAGAAAGGTCCTATTAGGTTCAGAGATGGAAAAAAATTTCCCAGAAAAATTTGAGCGCCCATGGGGTTACTATGAGAATCTCCTAGAAACTAAACTGTATAAAGTTAAGAGACTTGTAGTATATCCTGATCAACAGTTATCATTACAATACCATTTTCATCGTGCAGAGTATTGGACGGTAGTAAAGGGGGATGGTTATGTAACTATCGGAGAGAACGTGTACTATGCATCCGCACATAGTCATTACACTATTCTGAGAGGAGAGCAGCACCGTTTAAAGGGTGGTGAGTATGGCATAACTATTATAGAGGTTCAGTTAGGATCTCAATGTAATGAAGAGGACATTGTAAGATTAAAAGATGATTACAAACGAGTATAGGTTTCACATTTACGCTAAGGATAAATGTCTTTATTCGAGTTTAACAAATGAAGAATTTATGGAGACCTGGGAAACGCTGAAAGGTATGGTGGGACTCATGAAGACAGACTATGAAGAGTCTGATTTAAATTATGAGAGGGTCAAACTCATGAAGAATTCGGAAGAATCTTCGTATTGACATATCATAGATACACTGTTAGAATTGAAATGTAGGTTATTCAAACTTATGGCAAAAGGATTTACGGTTAAAGCAAAGACTCCTCCGGTACAAAAGAAGGAAGAGTTTGACATTGATGGAATTAAAGCTCGGATGAAAGGCAAGAGCATTGTGTTCTGTCTTCCAGGTCGCGGCGTCTCATACGTCTTCTTAAAGAACTTCGTGCAACTATGTTTCGACTTAGTTCAGAATGGGATGAGTATTCAGATTAGTCAGGATTACTCTTCGATGGTGAACTTTGCACGATGCAAGGTTCTTGGCGCAAATGTATTGCGTGGACCAAATCAGATTCCCTGGGATGGTAAGTTGAACTATGACTATCAGTTATGGATTGATAGTGACATTGTATTTGACACAACGAAGTTCTGGCAATTGTGCGATATGGCGCTTGCTGAGGATGGCACAGAGAAAGAGATTGTTTCTGGTTGGTATTGCACAGAAGATGGGAAGACCACTTCTTGTGCTCACTGGTTGGAGGAAGAGGACTTCCGTAAGAGTGGTGGTGTCATGAACCATGAAACTCTGGAATCCATCTCAAAGCGCCGCAAGCCTTTCACAGTTGACTACATTGGTTTCGGTTGGTGTATGATCAAGAAGGGTGTGTTTGAGCACGGAGAGATGAAGTATCCATGGTTTGCACCAAAGATGCAAGAGTTTGAATCTGGTGAGGTTCAGGACATGTGTGGAGAGGATGTATCATTCTGTCTCGATGCAATTGCAGCAGGATTTGATATCTGGGTGGATCCAAGGATTCGCGTTGGTCATGAAAAAACTCGGGTGATTTGATATGGCAAAGATGAAGAGATCCCTTACAGGGGGTAATATGATTGAGTCTAGTCCGAAGAAAACTCGTCAGGGAACTGGGAAGCATACTAAGTATGCGGCAAGCTCGCGTAACGAAGCTCGTAAACGTTACAGAGGACAAGGAAAGTAATGAGTCAACTCGTCATCAATCTCCCTGCACAGAAAGTGTGGGTTCGCAAGGAATATCTAAGAGATTTGAAGGACGGGTATGGTGAGTTTGTAGAGGGCGTTTGGGTGACTGCTAAAAGCATCCCCGGACGCGCTTTTTATTTTGAGACCTACCTACCCGAATATGGTGCAATGTTTGATAAGTTGCCCATCAGTGCCTTTGTATCAGAACCAAAGACACCAGATCCCGATTTAGATTTACCAAATTTACAATTTTGGAATTGTATGGACTATGGAGTCCGTTGTATTGAGAAACAATTCATCGGATCTATGGACTTCGAAGTCCGTACACGACACTTTGGTAACCTGAAAGGGGAATATTTGTTTACTTTGGACAACTACCACCCTGATCACGACATCATTGACTGCAATGTAAGTGAAATTCCACAAGAGCACAAGTCACATAACTGCATTGAGCTCGAAAATGGGCAGTATGCGCTATATCCAAACAATAGAACAAGAATTTATGACCTATCAATTACCCCGGAAACGCCGCTTACGCCCGATTTCAAGGTCTCCACGGAATATTATCAAGTTGAAAATGGAATCCGATGGGGTAGACTCGGGGATACCGATGAGTATTTTTGGGAAACTCCTTCTGAATCACGAAATAGTGGCATTGGAAGCACCACCATTTGAGTGTGGACCCTCTCATTTTACCCAAGGATATGGATTCTTTGGTAATGTTGGAAATTCGGCTCTAAATAAGACAGAAGTCTTATCGATAACAGGTGCCACAACCAGTCTCACGGGCATTTAAAGACATTTCTTTGTCTTTCACGAAGCATCCGATCACTCGGGATCTAATTACGCTGTCAAATGAGCGTGCTATTTCTCGTTCTATTAGAAATCTGGTGCTTACTGCCCTAGGAGAGAGACCTTTTCAACCAAGATTAGGTTCTCAAATTTCTAGAAGTCTTTTTGAACTGTTAGATTATGGTACAGCGTCCGTAATTCAAAAAGATATTGAAGTTACAATTAAAAATTTCGAACCAAGAGTGGAAATTAACACTATTGAAGTGAAACCTGAGTACGATCAAAACGGATATAACGTATTGGTCTCATATTTTATCGTTGGGCAACCTAGAACCCCGGTACAATTAGAGTTTATCCTTCAAGTAACAAGATAATGCCACTCACAAAATTCTCAAATCTAGATTTTGATCAAATTAAGACGCAGATAAAGGATTATTTGCGCTCAAATTCTAATTTTACCGACTTTGACTTTGAAGGATCCAACTTTTCGGTCCTAATTGACACGTTAGCATATAATACTTACATTACTTCGTATAACGCCAACATGGTGGCAAACGAAGTTTTCATTGATAGCGCCACATTAAGAGAAAATGTGGTTTCTCTCGCAAGAAACATTGGATATTTACCATCTTCTAAGAAGGCATCAAAAGCGACTGTAAGCTTCTTTGTTGATACAAGCACTCTGACTACTAATCCTACAACAATGACTCTTAGAGCGGGTCTGGTAGCGGTCTCAGACAGCTTTGGAGGGTCTAATTTTACTTTCTGTGTACCTGAATCTATTACTGTACCGGTAAATGAAAATTTTGCCTTCTTTAATGAAATTGAAATCTTTGAAGGAACGTTTATATCGAAAGAATATACAGTAGACGACTCAGATATTGATCAAAAATTTATAATTCCCAATTCAAATGCAGATACTTCGACTTTATCTGTACAAGTCAAGGAGAGTTCCTTCGATCTTGCCTCAGTTAAGTATGAATTAGCACAAAGTATCATTGATGTGGGTAATACATCTAAGATCTTCTTGCTTCAAGAGATTGCTGATGAAAAATATGAACTTCTTTTTGGTGATAACATCTTTGGTAAGCGTCTAGAAGACGGAAATGTTATTCAGATGTCCTATGTGATCACTAATGGTGATATTGCCAACGGTGTATCCAACTTTACCTTCTCTGGAAGGTTATTTGACAATAATGATCGAGTAGTAACTACCGGTGTTTCTGCAATTGCGGTAAATAACAATTCTATTGGTGGTGGAGACATTGAATCTGTCTCTTCTGTTCGTAAATATGCACCTTTGAAGTATGCTGCACAGAATAGGGCAGTTACAACCCAAGATTATGAGGTCATGACCAAGCAAGTGTTCCCAGATACAGAATCTGTGTCTGCTTTTGGTGGAGAAGACCTTGATCCTCCTCAATATGGTCGAGTTTTTATCGCAATCAAACCAACAGGTGGTAGCTATCTCTCAAATTTCGTAAAATCGACGATTATTTCTAATTTAAAGAAATTTACTGTTGCTGGTATTGTGCCACAGATCGTTGATCTCAAATATTTGTATGTTGAGATTGATACTAACGTATATTACAATACAAACCTCTTCCCATCGGCATCAGGTCTTAAAACAAACATTATTGAATCGTTAGAAGCATACTCTAAAACATCGGAATTGAATACTTATGGTGCTAGATTGAAATATAGCAAACTTTTAAGAACAATTGACGATACTAACTCTGCAATCACTTCAAATATCACTACGGTGCGTATAAGAAGGGATATGAGACCTTCTCTCAACGAATTTGCAGAATATGAACTTTGTTTTGGAAATAGATTCCATATTTGTGGTGGGGTAAATATTAAGACAAGTGGATTTTTTGTTGAAGGTTACTCCGGAGAAGTATTCTTATCGGACGTACCATATTCTGATGAAAAAACAGGAACTGTTGATTTGATTCGATTAATTTCCGGATCCGAAAAACAAGTTCTTAGACAAAATGTTGGAACTATTGATTATGTCAAAGGTGAGATTCTTTTATCCCCAATTAAGATTATTGGCACCACTAAAACTGAATCTGAGTTTCCAATTATTGAAATTCAAGCAATTCCTTATTCAAATGACGTTATTGGATTACAGGATCAATTTTTGCAACTAGATATAAGTAAGAGTAACGTTACTGTAATCTCTGACACCATATCCAATGGTGCCGATATTTCAGGATCAAGATATACAGTGTCTTCCAGTTTTACCAACGATAACATCACGCGATAATGTTAGAAAAAAGAGTAAAAATCCAGTCCGTAGTTGAAAATCAACTACCTATTTTTCTTGGTGCTGAACTAGAAGGTGCTAGTGATTTTTTAAAGACATATTATAAATCAGTAGAATATCAAGGAGGTCCAGTAGACATTCTTGAAAATATTGATCAATATAGACGAGTTGGAACTTATACTTCTATCGTTGGATTTACGACTGTAACTTCTAACATTGAAATTGAAGATACTACAATTAATGTAGGCAATACTGCTGGTTGGCCAGAAAAATATGGTTTATTAAAGATCAATGATGAGATTATTTCATATACAGGAAAAACAAATACCACTTTTACGGGTTGTATCAGAGGTTTCAGTGGTATTACCAGTTATCGTGGAAATAATGGTCCAGATGAGTTAATTTTTAAAGAAACTGAGGCAGATGAGCATGTAAGTGCAGATCAAGTCGAAAATATCTCATCTCTTTTCTTAAAAGAATTTTATAAAAAATTAAAAACTCAATATTTACCTGGTTTAGATAACGCTAAGTTGAATGAGGGATTGGACGTATCCAAATACCTTATTCAAGGAAGTGATTTTTATAGATCAAAAGGAACTTCTGATGCATTTGAAATTCTATTCAAAGCTTTATATAATGAAGATGTAAATGTATTAAAACCGCAGGATGATTTATTTGCACCATCAGATGCACAATATCGCAAAATTCTTAGATTAAACGCAGAACCAGTTGACCTGTCAGCAGTTGATACTACGCAATTATTCTTAACCGGATTAATTACTAAGAACATTTATCAAGAAAATGCTGCTGGTGAAATTATTGCTTCTGGATCTGTTCTTAAATCTGAAAGATTTGTTGAAGATGGCAAGACATTTTTTCAAATAGATTTAGATTACTCAGAACCAAAAGACATTAATGTTGTAGGGTCAATCTACGGTAATTTTAGAATTACCCCCCAAACAAAGGTAATTGGTAACGTTTCTGTTGCATCTACATTTATTGATGTTGAATCAACTATTGGATTTCCTTCTAGTGGAGAGATTCAAGTCTTATTTTCAAATACTGATGTTGGTATCGTCTCATATACTTCAAAAAATATAACTCAATTTTTAAATGTTGACGGAGTAATTAATGGCATTTTAGATAAACAGGAAATTTATCAAAATATTAGATCATATGGCATCTTACCTGATGGATCTGAATTTGAATTTAGAATTAAAGGATCTCTTGGTAAGTTTAATATTAAGGCACCAGATCTAGCAACTCCTTATTTTGTAGAAGGAGATGTGATTAAAAACCAATCTTTGGGATATTCAAAGATTAATCTTGTAACTGATTCTTTATTATCAAATGAAACATCTAGATTTAATATTAAACATGCAAGAATTCTTAATCAGAACCAGTTAGGTCAAAACCCAAATATTATTTCTCTGTATCAGATTGAGACTGAACAAGAACATGAGTTGAGTATTGGAGACTCTATTCAAGTTATCACTAATGCTGGAACAGAGACAAGTGGTGTAGTTAACAATATCATCACAGAATTCACCTTCGATGTTTCTGGTTTATCTGGATTTGATCCGGATAAAGGTGGTGAAATAAGAAGATTGATTACAAAGGTTAATTCTCAAAATAATGTTGTCAATCATTTACCTGCTAACGTTGTCAAGTCTTTTTACGACTCTAACGATTCGGTTTATATCGCATCACACTCATTACCAAAATACAGTGATCCTATTGATCCTAAAACAGGTAACGTTATATTAACTGATAATGGCAGAAGCTCAACTGCTCCTCTTATTTTAAGTGGAGATACGATTGATTATACCGGACATGGATTTTTCAGTGGAGATGAAGTATATTATCGTCCAGATAAATTTGTAGAACTTCTAGGGGGTTATGGAGAACCTGTTGCAATTACTACTGTAAGAAATCTTGGCAATTTGCAGGAAGGAAGATATTTTGTTAAGAGAATTGATGCAGATAGCTTTAAATTAGCAGAATCCAGAGCAAACATTGTTATTAACAATTTTGTTGATGTTACTGGAATTGCTAGTAACCAAATTATCTTTCCTATCACATCTTATGAAAATCAATTAGATAGTTCCTATGGAATTACAAAAATTCCTAGTTCCATTGAAGTTCCTGATAAAAAAATTAATATTACTCCTGGTAAAATCGGAGTCCTAATTAATGGTGTTGACATACATTCGTATAAGTCAGAAGATTATTGCTATTACGGAAATTTAACTGCTATTAATGTCTTAGCAGGTGGATCTAATTATGATGTTATTAATCCACCAAATTTAGTTATTTCTGACAATATTGGAACTGGTGCAACAGCAACAACCACAGTTGTTGGTGTTCTAGAAGAGATTGAAGTAGAAGATAGTGGTTATGACTTTTTAGAGGAACCAGTTATTGATATTTCTGGTGGTAATGGAAGAGGAGCAAAAGCCAAGGCAAATCTCAGATCAGAAAAAACAGTTGCCTTCACTGATGTAAGTGCTGGTGGTGGAAACGTTTCACTATCTGATAATACAATTGGATTTACCACATATCATCGTTTTAGAAATGCTGATGCTGTTGTTTATAATGCCAACTCACTAATTCCTCTTGGAAACTTAGTCAATAATTCAATTTATTATGTAAATGTTAGATCTCTTAATGAGATAACTTTGCATGGTCATAGGAGCACTGCCCTTGCTGGTGTTGGTACAGTTAACATTACCAGTTTTGGTCAAGGTAATCAATATTTTACTACGGTAAATGAGAAAAAGATCTTATCATCAGTTACGATAGAATCTGGTGGTGAAGGATACAGTAACAATAACATCAGAGTAAACTCGACTGGAATCAACACCAGTGCAGATCAAATATCATTTATTAATCATGGATTTAATACTGGTGAAACAGTTGAATATAAATTTGAAGGATCATCTATTTCTGGATTAACCACAGATCAAAAATATTTGGTCACACGTGTCGATGATAATCTATTCAAATTGTCATCGGCTGGCATTGGAACTCAATTTTCATCTTACAATTTTGATAATAAAATATTTGTTAATTTTACATCTGTTGGATCTGCCAGCACTCATATTTTCAACTATCCGGAAATTAGTGTTAGTATCAATGGTAACATTGGCATTGCAACAACAAATAGTCTTACATTTAAATCAAGTCTAAAACCAAAATTTAGAGGATCAATTTCTAAAATTAATTTAAATAGTGGTGGTATTGGATATGGATCTTCTGATGTCTTAAATTTTGAACGTCAACCATTAATCACTTTTGAGACTGGTAGTGGAGCTCAACTAAAACCAGTGATTGAGGGATCAACAATTAAAGAGGTTTTTGTACTCAATGAAGGAAAGGGGTATACTTCTTCCCCCCAATTGATTGTATCTGGTTTAGGAAGAAATGCTAAATTGACCCCAATTTTGACAGGAGGAAGAATCACCTCCGTTAAAATTAATGCTGGTGGATCTGGTTTTAGCACTAACACAACTTTTGTTAGTGTTATTCCAAATGGAACAGGTGCCAAAGCAGGAACATCAATTAAATCTTGGAATGTTAATCAATTTGAGAAGAAAAAAAATCTGTTAAGTGTAGATGATTCTCTAATTTCCGATAGCAGTAATGAATACTCAAAAGGAACTTATGTCTCATTGACTGTTCCCAGAGCATTGAGAGAAATCACTTATGCAAAGAATGAAGATGGAACTGATGCGTTTGGTGCAAACACGTTTGATTTAATTAAAAGTAATGGACTTGAATCTCCATCTGTGAACCACTCTCCAATTATTGGATGGGCAAACGATGGACATCCAATCTATGGTCCATATGGTTATAGCAATATTGATGGTGGACCTATTATAGCACTCAAACCTGGATTTGAACTTAATCCTAGTGATGATAGACCAAATACATTCCCGGTTGGATTTTTTGTCGAAGACTATACTTTCCAAAACAGTGGAAACTTAGATGAGTGTAATGGAAGATTTGGTAAGACTCCCGATTTTCCTAATGGAATCTATGCATATTTTGCCACAATAAACAGTGGCAAATCTAATAGTGATGGTCCATTTAAAAACTATAAGGAACCTTTATTCCCATATTTGCTTGGTGATTCATACCATTCTGTACCGACAGAATTTAATTTTAACAGAAAGAGTAATCAAATCGATTTTGAGTATGTTGATTTGTTCAGAAATACTAAACCAACGAAAACCAGTAGTTTTTATGGTTTCAATGAATATCTGAATGATAGTACAAGAGATATTAGGCAAAATTCTATCATTGAATCTACCAGAAAGGGTAAAATTACCGATTACAATATTGTTTCTGCCGGAAGCAGTTATAAAAGTGGTGATACTATTAATCTATCAAAACAACCTCTTTTTGGTAGAAGTGCAAGAATAAGTGTTGGTAGAATCGTTGGTAAAGACATTGTATCGATTGGTTCTTCAACTATTTCTGCTGAAAACTTTGAATTATTTGTTGGTGGTGGATTAGCAATCGGATATTGCACTGCACCTCATAATTTTGAAAATAAAAATCGTGCAATCATTTCCGGATTGTCAACACATTCTTATGCAAATCTGAATGGCACTCAAAACATCACAAACACCCAAAGAATTTGGATTCTGAATGAATACCTCGATTCTCCTAGTAATACTGGTTTAACCACAAACATCCACCTTAATGGACCGTATGACCCCCTCTACGTTAGAGAAAACTCCATTATCGGTATCGGACTGTCTGCGGAAAATATTGAACAATTAAAAGTTCTTAATGTTGATCCACTAAACTCTGTAATGAGAGTTCAAAGAAATTATAATGGAACAGTTGGATATGCATATTCTTCTGGAACAATTGCTCTTGATATTCGTAACAAGTTTGCATTTGATGTTGGGTTTACCACATTTACAAGCAATCCCCCAACATTCCAGAGATATTTTGATCCATCACAAGTAGTTGGTCTTGGAACAACAGCTTCTGTTGGTGTTGGAACAACAATTGCATATCAGACACATAATAATATTGCACCTCCTCATTTACAAGAGAACACTGACTATCAACCAGGAACTGCTTACACAAGTAGAATTATTCCTATCAAGACTATTTTTATCCCCAACCACTCATTCAATACTGGTGATACGTTAACTTATTCCAATGGTGGCGGAACTTCTATTGAAGTTTCTGATGGTATCGGCACATTTGTTCTTTCTGATCAATCCACTGTATATGCAATCAAAGAGTCTAGTAATTTACTTGGAATTTCAACCACAAAAGTTGGATTAGGTTCTACTGGATCTTTTGTTGGACTTGGATCAACTGCAATTCAATTAGCGTTTACAGTTTCTGGTGTCGGAGTAACTCATAGTTTCAAAGCAGAAACTAATCCTATTACCGGAAATGCCAATATCTATGAGGCTGTCCTAACGACAAAAGAAGCACATGGATTAACGTTCAACGACAATATTAGATTAGTTTCTATACCAAACATAACGAAAAATATATTTGTCCAATACAATGATTATAATCGTAGAATAGTGTTTGATAGAAAGAAATTTGAACCAGCTGGTATCACTTCTTTCACAAATACAATCAATGTTCCAAATCACAATTTGAATAGTGGCGATAAAGTAATCTATACGACTACTGGAAATGCACCTGTCGGACTTTCCGATCAGGGTATGTATTATGCCATTGCAATCGACTCAAATAATTTAAAATTAGCACAAAATAAAGTTGATGCAGTAGGACCAAACCCCACACCAGTTTCATTAGGTAGCACTGGTTCAGGTGAGCACTTTGTATCTTCAATTAACCCCAAAGTTAATGCTACACGTGGCAATCTTGTATCGTTTGCCACAACAGATTCTTCACTATCACTTAGTGTTTCTGGAACGAATCTACCTGCCTTCGATCTTAATCTCTACACAGATTCCGAGTATAAAGATAGATTCATCAGCACAAAAGAAACAAAAGTTTTTGAAGTTCAAGGAATCGGAACTATCGGAGTAACGAATCCATCTGCTGTAAATTTAAGAGTGAGTGCATCTATTCCAGAAATATTATATTATAAATTTAATCCAATTAATACTGATCTTTCTCCAACAGCAAAAACTGAAATATTAATTGATACTGAACAAAATTTTGCTAATGTTATTAATGTTGTTAATAGTGTGTATCAAGTTGATGAGTATCCGACTGGTATTACCACAACTGAATTTAAATTCAATTTAAATTCAAAACCAGAAGTATCTTCTTATAATTCAACAACTGATGGTTCTTTCTATTATACTCACAAATCATCTAATGCAACAGGAGCAATTGATTCGCTTAACATTAAGACAAATAATTCAAACTATACAGAGTTACCAGGAATAGTATCCATAGGATCTACTACTGGGTCCGGTGGTTTGATTAGAATCAATGGTGATATGGGATCTATTGTTAAAACTCGTAAAAGGAACATTGGTTTCAACTATCCATCAGATCCAACCCTTAAAGTAATTGCGAATGTTCCAGAAATTCTTAGAATTGAAGAATTAAATTCTTTTGATAGTGTTGGAATTTCCTCTGGTGGTAATGGATATAACATTGAACCAGGTTTGGTTGTTATTGATGCAATTACAAATAAAAAGATTGAAAACGTAATTCTTCAAGCAGAAGTTAAAAACGGTTCAATTTCTAAGGTCAATATTAAAGAAAACGCTAAGAACCTTTCTGACGTTGCACCTAATATTATCACTGTTAACAATCCTAATGGTGTTGGAATTAATACGGTTGGTTATAATACAGTTACCAGAGAAGTTACAATCCAATTAAATACTGGATTCTCAACAGATAAATCTTTCCCATTCTCAGTTGGTGGTAAAGTATTCATTGAAGGTATTGGCATTTCATCAGAAGGAACTGGTTATAATTCACCAGATTACAACTTCAAGTTCTTTGAAGTTACTAGTATTGATGAAAACATTGGTGGTATTGGATCTGTAACTTATCAATTAGATTCTACCGTAACTAATCCAGGAACATATGTAACCACAAAATCTTCTGGAAGAATCATTCCTTTTGAAGATTTTCCGATTTTTGCCCCAGATCTTAAAAAGAACAACTTCTCTATCAACGAAGATGTTGTTATAACCAACACCTTAGATTCAAAAAATGGAAAAGTATCGTCTTGGGACAATTCGAATAAAATTCTAAAAGTCAATTCTTCAAAAGAAATTCTTGTTGATGATATTGTAAAAGGTCTTGGTTCTGGAACCATAGGTAAAGTATCTGAGAAGATTGATGTAGATTCGTTCTATGATATTACTAGTGTTGAAGAAATTCGTTTGGGATGGCAAAAAAATACTGGTAAACCAAGTTTGAACGATCAAAGAATAATTGATAGTGATTACTATCAATATTTCTCATACTCTCTGAAATCAAAAATTGCATATGATACTTGGAATGATATTGTTTCTTCCATGAATCACACCGGTGGATTTAAGAAATTCGCTGATTTGCAAATTGAATCTCAGGATGACAATTTTAATAAAGCATCTGTATCTTCTAATGAACTTGAATTATTTGTAGATTTATTCTCTCAATTAGAAACCTATTGCAGATATGACTTTGATTTTGTTTCTGAAACATCCAAGTTTATTTCTGGTGAGTTTTTATCCGATGAAGTTTTAACGAGAAATATTCCTATTGCTGATTTTGAAGAATCTGTTGGAAATAGGGTATTAAGTATTGACAGTTTTGCTGATCAATTTAATAATACTCCGAGAGCTACAAGATTTGATATTATTGACACGTTCCCACTGGCAGGAACTCGTTATAGAAAATATTTTGCGATGACTGAGGATACTCAATTTCTCGATGAAAGAAGAATGCAGATAATTGAGCTTCTGATTGATGATGGTGGAAATGCATACATTCAGGAGTATGCCATAGTAAATGGATTAGAAGATTTGAATGGATACTTTGATTTCCGTGCATTGGGAAGTGAGGGTCAACTTTTATTCTATCCAGAAAAATATGACACCAATGACTATGACATTCACGGACTAGTTTACAATGTTGATAGAGATATTCACAGTGCAGTTGGTATTTCTACCATCGTTGGTATTACCACTGTTGGTGATATTATTCAACTTGCTGCGAGAGGAAGTAAAATTAATCCAGGTGTTACAACAGCAGTTGATATTTACTCTATTGATTTAACATCAATGGATGCGGGACATAAGTTTATGTTCCAAATGTCTGCTGGTGAAAAGCATGAGGTTCTCAACTTAAATGCACTTCACAATAATAGTGAAAGTTACTTTGTAGAATTTGGTAACATGAGTAATCTTGATCGATCTTCAACTACGGCAACTGTTGATGGTATTGGTACTTTTAGCGCAAGAGTAGATAGCAACATATTCTACATCAATTGCACTCCTTCATCTGATGTTGTTGGGACTGGCATTACATTTAACATTTTTGGACAATGCTTTGTTGGCGGGGCATCAACAATCGGAATCGCAACGATTCAATTAACGACTGGTGATTTAAGAGCACAATATACTGATGTTCCATCAGCATCATCCCCTGGTATTACTACTATTGCAAACTTTGGCAATAATACAACAGTTGATGAAGATGGAGCACATGTTCTTTTCCACATTCATGATGTAACTAACGATAAGTTTGAACTTCTTGAAGGAATCTTCATGGTAGATAGTAATGGAGAGACTTTTGAAACATTATTTGGTAATATTGAAACTGACAGTGATAACTATCATCAAGGAATTGGCACTATTAGTTCAAACGTTGATGGATCAAAATATAACGTTACTTACGTGGCTCCTCCATTAACAAATGTCAGAGTTAAAACTCTTGTGACATCTGCCGCACACACTAAGGGTGGAGTAGAAGAGATTCTTTATCTTGATCTTCAAGATACTAAGATTGATACGTTTGATGGAACTTATACAAATACTCAGGCAGATGTCAGAAGAGCATTTGGTCTTTTCCATGGTGGTGATGCAATTTTTGAAAGATCTTTTGATTCAACCGATCCATTGATTGTTGATACAGATAATGATTTGATTATTATTCCTAACCACTTCTTCACATCTGGTGAAAGACTTTCTTATAATCCAATTGGATCTGGAACAACGTCTTCAATTGGAATTGGGACTACAACAATTTCTGGATACGGTTCTACTGATAAACTTCCAGAATATTTCTATGCAATTAAAGTTGATGACAAATCTATTCGGATCGCTGGATCTTCTGAGGACGCTCTTGCATCTAATGTAGGTAATTATTTGACATTAACTACCGTTGGTATTGGAACATCTCATACATTTACTTCACAAGATCAAAATACAAAATGTATCATTGCACTTGATAATAACATTCAGGATCCAGTTATTCCACTGAATATTACTCATAATCTTGTTGAAGACATGTCTTTTGGTGGAGAGTTGATGAGACTCTCTGGAATTACATCATTCTTTGGCGGCGATTTACTCAAAGTAGATAAAGAATTTATGACGGTAAAACAAGTTGGTTTTGGTAGCACCAATCTTCTTGTTGTTCAAAGATCTTGGATGGGATCAGGTCTCTCAACTCATTCTACTGGATCTGTGGTTGAAAAATATGAAGGTTCTTACAATATTGTAGACAATACAATTAATTTCTACACTGCTCCAACTGGAACAAAACCACAAGAAGATCCAACGGATCCAAATCAATTAGATTGGACAGGTATTCAAACTTCATCAGTATTCCAAGGAAGAACTTTCCTAAGAAATGGTTTAGTTGGAACTTCTACACACACTTATGCAACTAATTACCTATTTGATTCCATATCAACAGAATTGACTGGTGTTGGTAAAACTTTCACCCTCAAACAAGATGGAATTAATATTGGAGGATTTAGCACCACTCACGGTTTAGTTCTGATTAACGATATTGCACAAATTCCATCTCAGGGTTCTAGAATTAATGATTTTGAATTTACTGAGAATGCTGGTATCACATCTGTTGTATTCAGTGGATTTGCGGCATCTGTTACCAACGATGTAAACACAGGTAGTATTCCTGTTGGTGGCGTTATTGTTTCAGTTGGATCTACTCAGGGATTTGGTTATCAACCGTTAGTTGCTGCTGGCGGAACCGCCAATATCTCTGGATTCGGAACTGTAACCTCCATTAGTATTGGTAACAGTGGATCTGGATATAGATCAGGAATTTCAACTCTTGATGGAGTTGTTCGTGAATTGTCTTATAGTGTTGGTCTTAGAACTAGTGATATTGACACTGTTGAAGTAACAGCTATTGGTACTGCAATTGTATCAAATGGCAATATTACTAGTGTTAACATTACAAATCCCGGTGTCGGATACACATTTAGTAATCCCCCAATCGTCGTATTTGACAACCCAATTCCATATACACGTGTTCCGTTAATTTATCATCCAGATTCTACTGGGTCTAACATTGGAACAAATGCTTATGTTGATATTCAGGTATCACAAAATTCTAAGGTGGCCAATTTTAATATTATTAATAGTGGATATGGATTCAAAGTTGGAGAAATTTTAACAGTTCCAAAAGGTGGAGTTACGGGAATTCCTACTAACTCTACGGTTGGTGCTGGATTTATTGATTTTAAAATTAATGTTAACAGAGTCAATTCTGACAAATTTACAGGATGGAGATTTGGTGATTTAGATGTGTTTGATAAATTAGATTCGTTCTTTGATGGATCTACTAAGGTCTTTGTCATGAGAAAGGAAGGCGTACCAACTTCTATTAGAGCAAAGAAAGGATCTTTAATTGATGTTGAACAAACTATCATTGTATTTTTGAATAATACATTACAAGAACCGGGAGTTGCATATGAATTTAATGGTGGTTCAAATATTATATTTTCAGAAGCACCAAAAGTTGGTGATACATGCTCAATTTTGTTCTATCGTGGAACTGGTAGCGTTGATGTTATCAGTAGAGATATTATTGAAACGATTAAAACGGGTGATACGATTAGAATCAATGCAGGTGATAATCAAAATTCCTTTGTGTTTGATCAAGATACTAGATTTGTATCTGGTATCACAACTGCTGACACCTTCGCCACATCTCCATATCAAGGACCTGGTTTGACAACTGATAGAACAATTCAGAGACCAATGGTATGGTGCAAACAACAGGAAGACGTATTCCTAAACGGAAAACCAGTAACAAAAAATAGAGATCTCTATACGGCAAGAATCTTCCCAGAAACACATATAATTAAACCAGTTGGGATTGGATCGACAGAAATTTGGGTAGATGGTATTGGCGCATTTGATAGTTATCCAGAATCTTTGAGAAGTAACTTGCAAACAGTACAAGTTATGGATCAAGATATTAAAGTTGGAGCATCTGCTACTGCTATTATCTCTGGTTTTGGTACTGTCTCTTCTATCAGTGTCACGAACACTGGACTTGGATATACGGCAACACCACTAGTTTCTATTGCTAATAGTGTTGGTTTTGGTTCTGCTACAAGAGCTACTGCTATTGCATCCATAACTGGAACAGCAGTTACTTCAATCAATGTAAGTAACGCTGGTGCTGGATATACATTCAGCAATCCACCTGTCATTCTACTTACTCCTCCAAACTTTGAAGTAGAAGAAATTAAGAACGTAAATTACGCGGGTGATTATGGAGTTATTAGTGGAGTCTCTTCGGCATCGGCTACAAAACTTGTATTTGATCTTCTCATCCCATTAGATTCGAATTTAAGAAGCACCGCATTCATGGGTCCTGGTGCTGCAAGAACAATTTCGAATATTGCAAGTGGATACCCATTTGTTGTGTTTGATTCTAATATTGGTCAAGGAGTCACGTCACTTGATCTTGGTGGTTCTGTTCTCGGGATTGGAACAACTTGTTTAGACAATGTGTATGAAGCAGCGTCTGTTTCTGTTGCAACAACAGAAGCAGTTGGAATCGGAACAACTTACGTTGTTAAGGTTACAGTAAATATTGACAGTCACAACGGTATAACGGGAATTGGTTACAGTCAATTCTTTGGTAGATATAGTTGGGGTCAACTTAAAACCTTCAATAGATCTGGTATTGCAAAAACATTTACACCTGCACTAAATAATGGATTTACCGGAATATCAACCGGACCTTTGGTTTTAAGGAGTCAACCCTTAAAATCAGTTGGTTATCTAACATAAATAACTAGAAAAAGTTAAAATGGCTGCGATTATAACTGAACAGTTTCGTGTCCTCAGTGCGGGTAATTTCCTTTCTGGGATATCATCTACTGGTAGTTCCTACTACACATGGGTTGGTTTGCCAAATGCTGTCAATCTTGACGCTAATTGGAATACTAGTCCTCCATCACCAATAGATTCTATTAATGAAGAGAATCGTTATTGGGATACAATGTTAGCTATGAAGAAGATTAATTCTTCTGATGTGAAAAGAGTTGTAGAAAAATATACATGGGCAACTGGTGAAAAGTATGATATGTATAGGCATGATTATAGTAGAAATAATCTTGCCCCGGTTTCAAAATCAACGACTCTCTATAATTCAAAATATTATGTAATCAATAAAGATTACAGAGTTTATATTTGTTTGCATAATGGTATTTCTCCGGAAAACCCAACTGGAAAACCATCTCTTGATGAACCACTTTTTACAGATTTAGAACCAAGATCTGCTGGTAGTAGTGGGGATGACTATGTTTGGAAGTATCTCTATACATTAACTCCATCAGACATTCTCAGATTTGATTCTTCTAATTTTATTCCTGTTCCAAATGATTGGAGCACAAATCCTAATAACATATCAGTTAAAGACAATTCCTCTACTAGTGGTCAAATTAAAATTGTAACAATTTCTAGTAGGGGTGCTGGTTATGGAACTGCATTAACTTATAATAACGTAGATATCTTTGGTGATGGTGAAGGTGCAAAAGCAAGTGTAACTGTTAATTCTGATGGTAAGATTCAATCGGTTGATGTTTCTAATGGTGGATCAGGATATTCATTCGCAACTCTTGACTTAGATAGTGCAGGTATTGTCAATACCGCATCTAGTGTTGATGCAGTTACCAGTGTAGTTATTCCACCCGATGGTGGACATGGTGCTGATATTTACAATGAACTTGGTTCTCGTAAAGTCATGATCTATTCAAGACTTGAAAATGATGCTACTAACCCTGATTTTATTACTGGTAACGAATTTGCTAGAATTGGCGTTGTAAAAGATCCTCTTGTATATCAATCGAGTAGTAAAGTTTCATCAGAAAAGGCAAGTGCTGTTTATGCATTAAAAGTTACTGCTGGACAATTGAATCAGGTTTCATTCGTTGCAGATGATGTCATTACACAAACTATTGGCGTTGGGTCAACTGCAATCGGTAGAGTTGTTTCTTTCGATAACAACACTGGTGTTTTAAAATATTGGCAGGATAGTCAAGTGGCAACATCATCTACTGCTGGTGCCAATCCCCTCTATGGGTACAAATTATTGAGATTCCAGAATCAACTTACAAATGGTGGTTCTTTCAATGTTAATGGTGGCAATGCCACTGTTGCTATCGACACATCTTTCTCGGGTATCTCTACCGTTCTAAATAATAGAACCTACTTCCTAGGCCAGACGTTTGACAAAGGAACTGCAAATCCTGAGGTTAATCCTCAGAGTGGACAGATAATCTATGTTGATAACAGACCATCTGTATTGAGATCGTCAAACCAAAAAGAAGATATTAAAATCGTTTTAGAATTCTAAGAAAATGCCCCAGGAAACTAATCTAAACATCACTCCATATTATGATGATTTTGATGCTGCGAATAATTTTCACAGAGTTCTTTTTAAACCAGGAACTCCGGTTCAGGCTAGGGAATTAACTGGTTTACAGTCTATTCTTCAAGATCAAATTGAAAAATTTGGAACACACTTTTTTAAAGAAGGTTCCAAAGTAATTCCTGGACAACTTTCTTATCAAGATGTCTTCACTGGTGTATGCATAGATCCAGATTTTGCTGGTATTCCGATTAGTTTATATGTAGAACAACTTGTTGGTAAGAAATTTAAAGGTGAAGAATCTGGAATTGAAGCAAGAATTGATTTTGTTTTAGGTGCATCGGATTCCGAACTAAGTTTAGATACTTTATATTTCACAATTATTAAGTCTGGGACAAATTTTGAAAATGGCAATTTTACAGAAGGAGAGAATCTAGTTCTCCTAGAAACTATTTCCTATGGAAATACTGTAATTTCTGCTAATCAAGGATTTGCCAGAGCTGTTTCAGTTGAAGCTAATGTTACTGGGTCTGCTGCGAATATTCAAGAAGGTGTATATTTTTTAAGAGGGAATTTTGTAACTGTTAGTCCCCAGACAATTCTTCTACAACAGTATGCTTCTATGCCAACCTTGAAGGTTGGTTTGACTGTTTTTGAAGAAATTATCAATGCTGATGAAGATCCATCTCTTAATGATAATGCACAGGGATTTAGTAACTACTCAGCACCTGGTGCAGATAGATTAAAAATCTCAGCCACATTGTCTTCAAAGTTAATCATCGATAATGATGATCCAACTTTTGTTGAGTTGATGAGGATTCAAAATGGAGAAATTGAAACCTTTGTCAAAAATAGTGAATATAATTACGTTAAAGCAGAATTTGCTAGGAGAACTCATGATGAGTCTGGTAATTATTATATTAAACCATTTGAACTGTCAATTAAAAATACTTTAAACAACTATCTTGGAAATGATGGATTATATAACGCTGATGAATTAACATATCAAGCAAATGCTCCTTCTGATGCTTTGATGGAGTATGTGTTCTCCTCAGGTAAAGCATATGTGAGTGGATTTGAAATTGATAAACAAACCGATACAGTTATTGATGTTGATAAACCTAGAAGCACTAGAAATATATTCCAAGAAGCTGTACCTATTTCAATTGGTCCAAAAATTGTAATCAACAACGTTCATGGTTCACCTGTTGTTGGTTTCGGAACTACTATTGCAGCAACTCTCAGAGATTCAAGAGTTGGCGTAGGATCCACTTTACCGGCCGGTCAAGCAATTGGTGAGTGTAGAATTTATGACTACAATCTAGAATCACAAGTTTTTGAAGGTCCGCAATCAGAATATACTCTCAGACTATTTGATATTTCTCCATATACCAAATTGGAGATCACTCAACCTTTCACTTCCTTACGTTCTGGTGCTCTATTATCTGGACAAAATAGTGGTGCATCTGGATTTGTTGTTGATAATTCTTCTGGAATTTCTACTTTTAGTCTTAGACAAGTAAAGGGAACCTTCCACAAAGGAGAAAAGATTTCTATTGATGGTGTAGATTTCACCACCACTGTTGCTATTACTACAAATTATGATATCTCAAAAGTAAAATCAGTACATCAAGGAACATCAGTAGGAATTCAAACATTCAATGCCGATTTAAAACTTTCAACGAAGAGAAAGTTTGGAACTCCGTTCACTATTACAGGTAGAGGTGGTAGCAATCCAGCTGCTACTCCTGCCGGTTTTAGTACGATTACTGCGGGAAGAGGTACGTTTGTTGGTATTGTTACTACAAACGATCTCGTCAAGTTCATCTCAACTGACAGGACTATTTCGGATCCAGTTCTACTTAGAGTTCATAGTATTAACAATACAGGGTCTGAAATGACCCTAGCAGGCATTCAGACAGTCTCTAATCTGTTTGATGGTGCTCCGCCTGCCAATGTACAACAAATCACTGATTTGGAGGTTGTGAGTGGTGATTTAATTAATGTAGATAACAACACATTATATACAGAACTAGGTGCAACTAACATTGACAATGTTGATCTTGGAACTGCACAGATTATAATCAAGAAAGTCTTTACTAACGTTTCATCTGCTTCCAGTACACTTACATTACCAACAGCTGCTGATAATCAATTCTATCTCCCATTTGATGAGGAGAGATATCATGTTGCTTATCGAGATGGCACCATCCAACCTTTAACAGAGGATATGGTTGTACCATCTACTAATTCAAAAACAGTTACCATTAGTGGTCTGGCAAGAGAAGCAGAAACAAACATTAGAGTTGCTGCAACTCTTAACAAAAATAAAGTTATTCAAAAACAAAAATTACTTAATAATGTTTCTTCCGTCCTAGTTACTAGATCCAGTGACACTGCTTCTGGAATTGGTTCAACTACTCTTAATGATGGACTGACGTATAGTAACGTATATGGAACTAGGGTACAAGACAAAGAAATCTCTCTAAACAAACCAGATGTTCTTAGAGTTCTTGGTATATTTGAATCTGATGATCAGAATGATCCAAATCTCCCCACTGCAACTCTGACATCTATTAGTGGTCCTAATCAAACCACATCTGATTTTATTGTTGGAGAAAAAATTATTGGTGAAGAAACAAAAGCAGTTGCTAGACTTGTTTCAACAATCTCCGGAACAGTTGTAGAACTTGTTTACTTGAATGAAAAAACATTTACATTTGACGAAAGAATTATTGGACAATTATCTAGTGTTGCTGCGACAGTTACGAGTCTAGGTCAAGCAGATAAAAATGTTACTGAGGATTACCTCGTTGACAATGGTCAAAGAAATTCTTTCTATGATTATGGAAGAATTGTAAGAAGAAAAAATAGAGAAAGTGCAGAGAGAAAATTAAGAATTATTTTCCAAAACTTTGTTGTTGGTGCAGAGGATAGTGGTGATGTATTTACATCAGAAAGTTATGAAAATGAACTATATTCTAATGACATCCCATCTTTCAATGGTATAAGAAATACTGATATAATTGACATCAGACCAAGAGTTGGTGATTACAGTTCAACCTCCACATTATCTCCATTTGATTTTGCATCTAGAAACTTTACTCAAAGCGGACAGTCAACTTCAAATATCTTAGTATCAGATGAAAACATTGTTCTTAACTATGAATACTATCTCGGTAGAATTGATAGGGTATTCTTAGATTCTGCTGGTAATTTTAACGTTGTTAATGGCGTTCCTTCTGAAAATCCAGAACTACCTGCTGCATTAACCGAAAGCTTGGAAGTTGCTACAATCAGTCTTCCCCCATACTTATTCTCTCTTGATAGTGCATCTATTCAAAGATTAGATCATAAGAGATATACTATGAAAGATATTGGTGATCTTGATAATAGAATTACCAATTTAGAGTATTACACTGCACTTTCACTGTTAGAAAAAGAAACTGAGGCACTTACAATTCAAGATGCTAAGGGTCTTGATAGATTTAAGAGTGGTTTCTTTGTTGATAATTTTAAAACTCATCAGATCCAAGATCAAAGTAACGAAGATTTTAGTTGTTCTATTGATACCTATAATGGTGAACTGAGACCATCTCACTACACCACGTCAATTGACCTGGTGCTTGCGACTGCTGCAATTACTGGTATTGGTGTATCTTCACCAAATACTTTGGATCAACGTTTTAATAATCAACTTACAGATCCAAATATTAGAAAAACTGGCGATCTAGTTACTCTTAACTATGCAGATCTAGTTGTAATGCAAAATATTTTTGCATCACGTGTTGAGTCTGTAAACCCATTCTTAGTCACTAATTGGACAGGGACACTACATCTTTATCCATCTTCTGATATTTGGGTCGATCAGAAAGTAATTAAGACATATGAATTTGATACCACTGGTCCTGATTTTGTAGCATCAACACAAACAATTGGAATTGATGAAGCAAAAGGATTTGCTGAGATTGAATGGGGATCTTGGGTAGACACAGTTATTGGTAGAGAAACAAGAACATCTGATGACACGGTTGTATCCTCTACAACAAAACAACTCAATGTAACAGATGATATTAAGACAACTACAACTAAGGTTGTAAGAACTGTTGCTGATGTTCAACTTCTCAGTAAGACAAGAGATGGTGTTTCAATCAGAAAATCACCTCATACCAGAAAGCAAATTGTTGGTAGTAGAGTTCTGAACAGATCCAATATTATCTACATGAGATCTCGTAATATTGAATTTACGGGAACTAAACTAAGACCTAGAACTCAGGTTTATCCAATCTTGGATAACAAGAACATGGTTGATTACATGGCACCTAAGTTAATGGAAGTTTCCATGACTTCTGGTACATTTACTTCTGGTGAGACTGTAATTGGATCCATGGTGCAGAGTCTTACTCAGATCAATCCACTTCCCAATGAAGCCACTGGAACGTTTAAGTTTAGAGTTGCGACTGCGAATCATAAATCCGGTCCTTACGATGATCCCAGTAATACGTTTACATTAAACCCATACAACAATGATGAGACTTTACCGGATGATTATTCATCTGTTTCATCTATATTAAACGTTGACACTACTTCTTTGGCAGCACAAACCAGTGGAGACTTCTTTGGATATCCTCGTCGAGGAATGGTTCTTAAAGGACTGACGAGTGGAGCACAGGCAACTGTTTCTGATATCAGATTGATAACAGACGAAGTTGGTGGTGTTATTGGTTGTATCTACATTCCAGATCCATCCAAAGCAAGCAATCCCCAGTTTATTGCTGGCACTAAGATTGTCAAACTAACTTCAATTCCTCAAACAACGTTTATTTCTTCACTGAATCAAACATCTGCGGAAACAACTTTCCAAGCAAGTGGTTTATTAGAATTTACAGAGGAAAGTGTTGCTTCTGTAAGATCAACTGCCTTACACAAATCGGTGTTCCAGGAGAACACCACTGCTGAAAATATTCTTGGTTCAACCAGCGATGTTCTTAGTGAAAAATCTGCGGATACTATCCTAAGAAACGTAAGACAAAATCCAGCAGCTAACTGTGATGCTCGTTACGTTGCATATACAACTGCTGTTAACAATGGTTACAGTTCGTACACTGCATATGCACGGGCTGTTGGAGATTATGAAAAGGGTTTAATTTACAACACTGCGGTTCTTTTGACACGCCCAGGAGCTCCTACTTCTTGTGGTGGAAGTGGTGGAAGGACTAGTAGAACAAATAATACCAGAAGAAGTGGTAGATCCCGTACAAGATCTAGATCTGGCGGAAGAACCTGGCACTTCGATGGAAATGGTAGGTTAATTTCAACAGCAAGGCTCAATTCTGGCAGAAGAGCATCCTATACGTCCAATAGAAACTCCGGGAGATCGGGCAGATCATATGCCAGTAGATCTGGAAGATCTGGCGGTGGTGGTGGTCGTTCCGGTGGAGGCGGCGGCGGAAGAAGTTACAACTTCGATAATAGGGGTAATTTAATTGCGACCGCCAATCTTGGTAATACAAGAACGGCGTCTACAAAAAGATGTTCAAGTGGAAGAGATCCTTTGGCACAGTCATTCTTTGTTAACTCTGCTGAGGGTATGTTCGTTACTGCTATTGAGTGTTACTTCCAAACTAAGGATGAAACATTACCAGTGACGATGCAGGTTAGAACAATGAGAGACGGTACTCCAACCACAACTATTGTTCCATTTGGTGAACTTGATCTCTTACCATCACAAGTAAACATTAGTGATGATGCATCAGTTGCAACTAAGTTTACTTTCCCATCCCCAGTATACCTTAAAGGTGGTCAGGAGTATGCATTCGTTCTCCTAGCAGATACTCCTCAATATGGTGCCTGGATTTCTAGAATGGGTGAAGTAGATATCACTAATTCTCTAACCTCAGAGGACGCCGCAAGACCTGTTATTTCTCAACAGCCTTTACTTGGTTCACTCTTCAAGTCACAAAACGGTTCTACTTGGGATGCAAGTCAGTTTGAAGACATCAAGTTTACTATGTTTAGAGCACAATTTACTACTGGCGAAAGTGGTAATGTGTCGTTCTATAACCCAGACATGGGTGTCGCCAATGGTGGCATTACCAAACTTGGTCCTAATCCTGTTCAGACTATTTCTAGAAGATCTACTGTTGGTTTAGGATCTACACTTACTGCTTCGATGGAGGTTGTAATTATTCCTGGTGTCAATATTTCTCAGGTCAATAACCCAACAGCAACTGGGGTAGTAATCAACACTCTCGGTGCTATTGGAATTGGAGCATCTGTTGATATCATCAACGCCGGTATTGGTTATACTCCTTCTGCTGGGTTTGCAACTTACACTGCTAATCTAAACACCTTATCTGGTTCTGGATCCGGTGCAGTCGCAAGAGTGACTGTTAATGCTGGTGCTATTACATCTTGTTTCGTTACAAACGGTGGTATTGGATATGGTGTTGGTGATGAACTCGGAATCACAACTCTTGGAAGCACTACCCTAGGAAGAAATGCAAGATTTAGTGTAGGAATTATTTCTGCAATTAACTCTATCGTTCTTGATGGTGTTCAGGGAGAATTTGTTACTGGTATTGCTGGAACAATGACATACATTGTTCAAGGAACTGGTGCTGTTGGAGTATTAACAGGAAAATATGCTAGTTCTGTTACACAAGATTCCAATTTTGATGGATTACACCTCAATGTAAGACATAGAAATCATGCAATGAACTCTGGAACTAACACTGTTTCTATTAACAATGTTAAATCAGATATGCGTCCTACCAGCCTAAGTGCTGATATCAATGCTACTTCATCTGGAAACATCGGACTTGCGGATACTTCTAAGTTTGATACATTCGAAAACGTTGGAGTCGGAACAACTAATCCTGGATATGCACTCATTGGAAATGAATTGATTTCATATACTGGATTGAATGGAAGCATTCTTACTGGCATCACTAGAAATATCGATTCGAAAGGAACTTTTGCACACAATGCTGGTGACTTAATTTCTAAGTACGAACTTAATGGTGTTTCTCTAAGAAGAATCAACCGTGATCATGTACTTGGTGATGCCACTACTACCAGACCAAGATCTCTTGATTCTTATGCAGTTAAGATTGATATGTCAGCAAATGGTATTGATAGATCTGCCAACACTTCGTTCCCCAAACTTGGATTCAATTCCACTAAGAAAGTTGGTGGTGATACAGTAAGCGGTGGAAACAACATTCAGTTTGAAACTATCACTCCGAATGTTCAGACATTAGTTCTACCAGGAACTACTTTGAATGCAAGTATTAGAACAGTTACAGGCACCAGTATTGATGGCAATGAAATTTCATTCCTTGATCAAGGATATGAATCAATCACTATTGGATCTCCAAATAACTTAGAGTCTCCAAGAATTCTAGCTTCTACTACGAACGAAAACACTCTGTTATCAGATCTTCCTGGTAATAAGTCAGTGACTCTTGATATGGAATTTAGTTCCACAAATTCATTCTTATCACCAGCAGTTGATCTAGATAGAGTGAATTTGATTCTTACTTCTAACCGATTGAATAATGCAGTTACTGATTTTGCTACTGATAAGAGAGTCAATGTAACTGGTGAAGATCCAAACGCTGCTATCTACATTACTAAGAAAATTGATCTGGCAAATCCTGCCAACTCAATCAAAGTTCTTCTTGAAGGTTATAGAGATCAAACTGCTGAAATCAGAGTTCTTTACAAGATCTTTACTGATGATTCAGATATTGATTCAACTCCATACAATTTATTCCCAGGATACGAAAACATCGATGATTTAGGTAACGTTATTGATGTTGCCAATAACAATGGTAGATCAAATGTATTTGTTCCACCAAGTGCAAGAAGAACTGAATTTAAGGATTATGAATTCTTTATTGACAATCTTCCTGAGTTTGTTGGGTTCCAATTGAAGATTGTACTGTCAGGTACAAATCAAGCGAAACCGCCTATCGTTAAGAATCTTCGCGCTATTGCGGTAAGATAACATGAAAGTTGAAGGACATCCAAATCTTCGTAGAGATACTAATACAGGCGCTGTGGTTAACACAAATCACAACGCCTATCAAAACTATCTTTATCTTAGAAACAAAAACTCAAAAGAGAGTGAAGAATTTGATATTATGAAAAATGATATCAATTCATTGAAGGAAGATATATCATCAATCAAAGAACTTTTACTTAAACTTGCAGAAAAATAATGGACGCTAGTTTTACTTTCGACCCATCCTCAGGGGTCGCACAAGCAGTCAATCAAACGATCTCCACTGGTGCTAGTTTTGCAGCAGCATACTCTGTAACAACTATCGGAGGAACTGCTTTTAACCTGGATGGTTATAGTGGTGCAGCTAGTCTTATTAAATCAGTTAGTATTGGTTCCTCTTTACATGCATTAAGAACGTTTGCTGTTGGAATTAATACTCTGACAGGAACAATTAATCTTGGTATGGGAGCAACTGCAACTAAGGGTCTTAAAGATGGTAGATATAAATATGATGTTTTGGTAAGCAGTGGAACCACTGTGTATAGAATTGTAGAGGGAGACGTGATGGTCCGAGCAGGAGTTACATCCTCTGTCTAAATAACATAGGAGGATTCCTAATATGTCTAAACCGTCTAATCGCCAAGGTCTAATTGAGTATTGTCTCAGGCAACTTGGTGCTCCTGTATTAGAAATTAATATTGCGGATGAACAGATCGATGATCTGGTTGACGATGCTATTCAATATTTTCAAGAGAGACACTATGATGGTGTCATACAAGTGCCTCTGAAATATCAGATGCGAGCTGATGATATTGCTAGGGGCAAAGCACCAGCGGGTGGATTTTCTGGTATTACAACATCTACTGTATCAGAAACAGTTGGTGCTGCCAGTACATTTAAATACTTAGAGAATAGTAACTATATTCCATTACCAGACTCTATTATCGGAGTCAACAAAATTTATAGGGTCCAGGGTTCTCAAACAATGGGATCTGGGATGTTCAATATTAAATATCAATTGATGTTGAACGATCTTTATAATTATAGTTCATTAGAACTATTAACTTACTCCATGGTAAAGAGTAAGTTGGAGACTATTGATTTCTTATTAAATCCATTAAAACAAATTAGATATAATATTAGAGAGGGGCGGTTATATCTCGATTGTGATTGGAGTGATTTTACAGAAGGCGATTATATTATTATTGATTGTTGGAGAGCTCTTGATCCCAATGATACTACCAAAGTTTATAATGATAGATTCATCAAAAAATATTTAACTGCTATCATGAAGAAGCAGTGGGGTATGAACTTAATCAAGTTTCAAGGAGTGAAACTTCCTGGTGGGATTGAACTTAATGGTAGGCAAATTTATGATGATGCATTACAAGAATTGAAAGACATTAACGATCAAATGTTGTCTACATATGAAATTCCACCCCTTGATCTTATCGGATAATGGCACTTAATCCATATTTTACTCAGGGAACACGTGGTGAGCAGAATCTTGTACAAGATCTGATTAATGAGCAACTTCGCACATATGGAGTTGATGTTCATTATATTCCCAGAAAGTATATCACATCTAATACTATAATTAAGGAAGTAATTCAATCCAAATTTGATGATGCTTACCCTATTGAAGCGTATGTGAAATCGGATTCATATGAGGGTGCAGGTATCCTCATGTCAAAATTTGGTGTGCAACAGCAAGATGATGTTACATTGATTATTTCAAGGGAGAGATGGGAGACATATATTCAACCATTAATTCAGAACGAACAAAATATTAAACTAGCGTCCAGACCAAAGGGTGGTGATTTAATTTATTTCCCTCTTGATGATAGATTATATGAAATCAAATTTGTAGAATATGCTAACCCATTCTATCAGTTACAAGATCTTTACACTTATGAACTGAGATGTGAAGTCTTCCGCTATGAAGATGAGGTAATTGATACTGGAATTGAAGATATTGATGACAGCATGGAAGATGCTGGATATGCAGAGACACTCACTCTCCTTGGAATTGGTCAGACTGCAACAGCAACTGCCACCTTTACTAATGGTGGAATAGGATTTATTAGTCTAACAAGTCAAGGACAAGGTTATACATCCACTCCTCAGGTAGCTATATCATCTTCACCAGGAATTCAAGCAACTGCTGTTGCTATTACAACGTCAGCAACTGGATTCAGTACAGCATCATCTGTAAAAGCGATCTTACTAACTAATCCTGGTGCTGGGTATACAATTCCACCATCTGTCGTTCTCGTCGGTGGGGGCGGTGCTGGTGCCGCTACAACGGTTGGTATTGCTACAACTGGTGGTGTTGGTATAGTAACTCTAACTAGTGGCGGAACTGGATATTCGACTACTCCAACTGTTACGTTTAGTTCTCCTGGAACTGGCATAACTGCTATTGGTGAAGCAGTAGTAAGTTCTGCTGGAACTGTAACTGCTATTCGTATTTCAAATGCTGGTTATGGATACACTGTTTCTCCAACAATTACAATCGGCAATCCATCACTAATTGGTAACGGAGACTACATTTATAACGAGATTGTTACCGGCGGAACCACTGGAACTCAGGCAAGAGTCAAAAAATGGATCTCTTCTACCGGAGAACTTAGAGTATCTATTGCCAATGGAACATTTTCTTCTGGTGAAACAATTACTGGTCAAGATTCTGGTGCGCAGAGAACATTATCAATAGTCAATACAGATGATCTTATCGACGCATATGCAGATAATGACAATATTCAAGCAGCAGCTGACGGTATTTTAGACTTTACTCAGAGGAATCCATTCGGAGAAGTCTAAATAACTATAACAATGGACTACAAAGATGTTTGAATACTTTTACAATGAGGTATTGAGAAGGACCGTTATTGGGTTCGGTACGCTATTCAATAACATAACTATCAAACACACTGATGATGGATCTATTGTAAGTGTGATGAAGGTTCCTTTGGCATATGGACCATCACAAAAGTTTTTAGCAAGAATTGAGCAGACACCTCAACTCAATAAACCAACATCCATTACTTTACCAAGGATGTCATTTGAGTTTACTGGTTTAACTTACGATCCTAGTAGAAAGGTTTCTCAAACTCAAACATTCTTATCCAAAAAAGTCGATTCAACTTCGACTATTAAAAAAGCATACATGCCAGTTCCTTATAATATGGCATTTGAATTGAGTATCATGACGAAGTTAAATGATGATGCTCTTCAAATTATTGAACAAATTTTACCATATTTCCAACCAGCGTATAACGTTACCATTCAAATGGTTGGTGAGATTAATGAGAAGAGAGATATTCCAATCATTCTTGATTCTGTAAATTTTACTGACGATTATGAAGGTGACTTTTCTACTAGAAGAGCTCTCATTTATACACTAAGATTTACCGCTAAGACCTATCTGTTCGGTCCTACACCAGATCAGACCACTGGTATTATCAAGAAGGCTACCCTGAATTACATGACCAATATAGATACGAAAAATCCAAGAAGGGAACTTCGTTACACTGTTACACCAAGGGCAACCAAAAACTACGTTGGAGATGCATCTGCATACTTAGACGAGGACATCGAATCCACCGAGACTATTCTTACTCTCACTACAACAACACCGTTTAGTGAGAATACTTATGTGACTATTAATAGTGAAGAACTGTATATTGAATCTATTACTGGCAACAATCTGAAAGTAAGAAGAGGTCAAGATGGAACAATCGCTGTGGATCATGTTCAAGGAACTGGTGTTAATATCTTGAATACTGCTGATGATGCTCTTATTGAAGTCGGAGATGACTTTGGTTTCAATGAGACAACTTCATTCTATCAAGATTTTAGCACGGACATGTCATGAAGTTTGATAACCTAGAAGATACATTTGATGTTGCAAGCGATATTGTCGAAGCAACAAAAGAAGTTAAGGTAGTGAAAGCACCTCTTGACAGAGAAAAGACAGATGTCAAAAAAGATTATGAGTATACAAGAGGTAATCTTTATAGTATAATTGAGAAAGGTCAAGAAGCAATTAACGGCATTCTCGAATTGGCTCAGGAAAGTGAAATGCCACGTGCATATGAAGTCGCTGGTCAATTAATCAAAAGTGTTTCTGATGCAACTGACAAGTTAATGGACTTGCAGAAGAAACTAAAAGATGTTGAGGAGGACATACAAAAAGGTCCTACCAATGTTACCAATGCTCTTTTTGTTGGATCAACTGCTGATTTAACTAGGATGCTAAAAGATGCCCAAAAGTCCCAAAATAAATAGGTAAAAAAGTTGTGACAGAAATGCCCGAAGAGCATAATAACGAGTTACCATCCATTGAGGATATCGTAGGGCAGGGTGATCTTCCTTCTGTTGAGGATTTTATTGAGACAGAAGAAGTAGAAGAAGAAACACAGATAATTGATGATGCTGATGGAAATGCAAAGATTGAAGTAACTGATCTTGTTCAGGCACCAGAATGGGGAGAACTTCTCCGTCTGATCAATGATGTTAAAGAAAGTATTCCAGAAGTTCCAGAAATTAAATCATACGATAAAGAATTAGAAGCACTCTGTGAAGTTATTGATGATGTAAGAGAATCTATCCCTGTTGTTCCAGAAGTAAGATATTACGAAGAAGAACTAGAAGCAATTAAGGAGTCGGTTCAGTCTGTAAAAGAATCTATTCCAACTCTTCCGGTATGGATTGAAAAGGTATCAGAGGTTCCCGATTTTACTTGGGTAGGACAAACTTTTAATACTGTTGACGAAAGATTTAATTTAGTAAAGGATTGCGTACAAACTTTATCAGATCAGATTGAAGCAGAATTAAATAGGATCCAAGATGAGAAAGATACGTTAGCATTTGAATCAAAGATTGATTTCAAAAACGTACATAATAGGGTAAATGATCTCAAAAATCAGATCTATGGTCAGTTAAAGGAACAGTCTGATATTGTTTGGAAACTACAAAAGAAACTTAAAGAAAATCAAAAAGAGTTTGAGATTTCATTCTCAGATCAAGTAGATAATAAAGTAGATCATTTACAAGAAGTTACTGAGGAAACTGTAAAACGTATTCAGACTTCATTGAATGAAAAGTTTGAGTTTGTTGGAAATAAATTAGATGAAGAAGTAGAATCATTAAAAACAAAACTTAGTGGTTTACCCAAACCAAAATACTACGAAGAAGAACTCAAAAAAATCAAAAAGGAACTCAAAAACTTTGAGAGTCTGAGAGAGATTGTTGAGCAGATTCAAGTAAGACAAGAAAAGGTAGAGGACTTACAGGAAAATTATCTTCTTACTGAACCTCCTGATGAAGCAGAGAATATTGGTTCTGGCCAAGATCCACTTACACCATTAGATCAAAAGTTTGCCACTCTAAGTGATCTTGCATCTCATTATAGAATTTTTATCAATAGAATCCAAACCCAAATGTCCACAATGGGTGGCGGTGGTGCTGGATTCATTAAAGATCTTGATGATGTTGATATCACTGGTCTCGACAATGAATACATTTTACAATATGATTCTGCGAGTTCAAAGTGGAAGACTGTTGCTAACAGTGGAACTGGTGTTGGTGGAACTTGGTTCTCCAATGATGTAGGCGTATCAACAACTAGAATTGTTGGTATCGGTACGACTCAGGCAAAGACAGGGACATCCTTATATGTTGTTGGTGATGTAGAAGTTACCGGAAATATCTCTGCTGCTGGCACAGTCACATATGAAGATGTTACCAATATTGATGTTCTTGGTATTTCAACTTTTAGAAATGGTGCCATTGTCAATACAGGGACGGCTACAACTGCTCTTATTGTCAACGGTGATGCAAGAGTAACTGGTGTCCTCACTATTGGTACAGCATCGGTCACAATTGACGGTGCAAGTGAAAAGATTAGTGTTGGTATTGTTACGATTACCAATACGCAAGTCGTGCTTGGCGATAACGTAACCATCAACTCTACTGCAACTGGTATCAACTCAGCACCAAACGTTTTGTATGTTGCAAAAGATGGTAACGACGATGATAATGGAACGTCTATCGATAATGCTAAACTGACTATTAAAGCAGCTGCCGGGGTTGCTACAACAGGAACAGTTATTAAAGTTCTCTCTGGTAATTACACTGAGAACAATCCAATTCAAGTTCCAGCATTCTGTTCAATCGTTGGTGATGATCAGAGAACTGTTACAGTTATTCCTAATAATGCAACTAGTGATATCTTCCATGTTAGAAAAGCATCGAAGATTGCAAACATGACTTTCACTGGTCACAGAGCACCTGCCGCGGCCATCGCATTCCCAACTGCTGACGCTGCTGTGAACCAGGGTGGTGGCAAATGGAAGGGTCCATATGTTCAGAACTGCACTAGTGATACTACAACAGGCACTGGTGCAAGAATTGATGGTAATCAAGCACCATTGTTGAAGTCTATGAACTTCGACTCATTCACTCAATATAATCAAGGTGGTGTAGGTATTGCCGTAACCAATGAAGGATATGCTCAGTTGGTTTCCATCTTTACTATTTGTTGCAACGAAGCAATTACCTGTGACTCTGGTGGTCAAGCAGATGTAGCAAACAGCAATTGTAGTTTTGGTACTTTTGGTCTTGTTTCCAGAGGTGTTGGTGCAAGGCAGTTTGCTAGCGCAGTATCTTCTGGAACTACAACTGCTGATCAGAAAGAAATTGTAGTTTCTGGATTAGGAACTGCTAGACCATATGATGGACAAGGTGTTTATTTTGATGTTCTTTATCAGACAATCACTTCAATTAAAGTAACAAATGGTGGAAGTGGATACACATCAACTCCAAATGTCATTATCACAGCTCCTACTGGACCTAGCGGTACAGCATCAACTGCTTTTGCAAGTCTTAATGGCAATACGGTAGAATCTGTAACTTTAATTTCTGGTGGTAATCAATTTGCATCTACACCAACAGTTACTATTACAGGTGGTGGTGGTTCTGGTGCAACTGCAACAGCTGTTATGGAACCAATTTACTATACTATTGCTTCCTCTACCGAAACTATAAGTGGTATTTCAACTATCACGTTAGAAGAGAATCTAAATAATGATATAGGTGCTGGTACGACTACCTACTTCCATCAGTTAAGTAGGGTTGTTGCTAGTTCTCACACCTTTGAATACATTGGTTCTGGAAATACTATTCAGAATGCTACACCGAAACGTGGTGGTGTTACTATCCAAGCAAATGAAGTCTTCACCGACAATGGTGGTAGGGTCGTTTATACAAGCACTGATCAGGCAGGTAACTTCCGAATTGGAGATGACTTACAGATCAATCAAAGCACTGGTACAATTAGTGGTAGAGCTTTCTCCAAGAGTTTGTTCTCAGAAATTACTCCCTTTATCTTAGCACTCAGTTAGAATGGCACTTGCACTTAATAGGTTTCAAACAGAAACTAAACAACTTACCACAGTAGATCAAACCATCTATACTGCTCCTAATGGATACACTGGAATTGTTCTATATGCCCATGTGACAAACTATGGGTCTGGCGCAACAACAGTTACCATGTCTCATAAAAGGAGTTCCGTAACCACAGAGATTGCAAAGGAATCTAATGTTCCAGTAAATGATGCATATGTCCCAATGGATGGCAAACTTGTTTTAGAAACAGGTGATTCTTTAATTGCAAAGGCAGGTGCCAATACTACATTAAAAGTTTTAGTTTCTGTTTTGGAGACAGCAAATGCCTAAACTCATTAGCGAAAAGAATGGTGGTGGAGGAGAGATTGGTATTTCCAGTGATGGTCAAGATGTCGGTAAGGCAAAAAGATTAGATTTTTACGCGAACAGAATTGAGATAAACTCAGGCATTGCAACTATCTCTTCTGACCCTCTAACACTTATAGACTTATAAATAAGAAGAGGCCACTCTCATAATTGATGAAAAACGGCAAGTGTCCAGCAGGTCAATACTATTGTTACACTGATAAAAAGTGTAAATCCATCCCTAAGGGATTTAAGGTTGTAGGAGCAGCTGGAATGTTACGCAAAGAAAATGGGCATAGCGTAGATGATGAGACTAAGAATGGGAATGGAAATGGGAATGGGGGCTCTAATGGTGGAGTTAGCGAAGGTTCCCTCAACAAGTGGTTTAAAGGATCCAAGTCAAAGGATGGTAAAGGTGGTTGGGTCAACGTCGTCACAGGTGGGACTTGCGCCAGTGACAAACCAGGTGAAGGGACACCTAAATGTGTTTCATCATCAAAACGAGCAAGCATGAGTAAGTCAGAGAGACTCTCTGCATCTCGTCGCAAAAAGAAAGCAGATCCAGGACAACAATCAAAATCTGGTGCTGCTAAACCAACTTACGTTTCAACTGACAAAAAGAAAATGAAAGAGGAAATGAATGCACTTGGTGAAAATGTTACCTCTGGGAGGGCACGTGTTGCAAAGTTAGGAAAAGTTAAAGGTAAAGTAGTTGGTGCTGTTAGTAATGATGAAGTTGCTGCAAAATTAAAAAGAGAAAAAGAAGATAATAAGGCAAAGGATAAGGCAATAGCAAATAAGACAGATGTATCAGGGTTAAGTCCCTCAGAGGCATTATTCAGAAAGAGACAATCTGAAAGAAAAGCAGAAAAAGCAAGATTGAAAGCATCAGGGTTCAAAAAAATGAGAAGAGAGGATGTATTTTCAGAAGAAGATAAGAAAGGTAAAGGTAGTGGGACCAAAGATGCCTGCTATCACAAAGTAAAATCTCGTTATTCTGTATGGCCTTCTGCATATGCATCTGGTGCATTAGTTAAGTGCCGTAAGAAAGGTGCTGCTAACTGGGGTAATAGCACTAAGAAAGAAGGATTCTCCCCTTCTCAAATTGCTGCTCTTGAAGCAAATGGTTTTGTCAAGACAAACAAACTTGGTGAAGCATGTTGGAAAGGGTATGAGAAGAAAGGTATGAAGACTATGTTTGGAAAGAGATATCCAAACTGTGTCAAGAAGACGAAGAGTGAAGAGTTTGAAGTACAAGAAGCAGCTACCATTCCTCGTCAGAATGGTCAAGTCATGAGAATCTTCCTTACCTTCCGAGGTAAGTTTTATATGACTCAATTGTTCTTCCCATCGCTGAGAGTTCCTAGTAAAGCAGAAATTACAGACGCTGTTCAAAAGGTATACCCGGATGCTCGCGTTACTCAGTATTCTCCATCCACTCCTGATCCATCTCAACCGTTGATCAGAGTTGCTGAGGAGCAAGCACCGGGAAACAATGATGCGCTAGATCGTAGAGATCAAATGATTCAGCGTAGACAACTTGTTCTCAATCGTCAGAAACTTCAACTTCAACAAAAAGCATTGAAGCAGAAGAAAAAAACTGACATGAACGTTCAGACAGAATCTTCTGCTGCTTGGCAACGTAAAGAAGGTAAGAACAAAGAAGGCGGTCTCAATGAAAAGGGTCGTAAGTCTTATGAGCGCGAGAATTCTGGATCAGATCTCAAAGCACCTTCAAAAAAAGTTGGTAATCCTCGTCGTGCTTCATTCTGTGCAAGGATGAAAGGCATGAAAAAGAAACTAACTTCTTCAAAAACTGCTAGTGATCCCAATAGCAGAATTAACAAATCACTTAGAGCTTGGAGCTGCTGATGAAATCCTTCAAAAAATTTCTCTCGGAAGACATCAATATTACCGGAGACTTTCATGGTACTATAATTATGAGTGGTGATCAAGAATATCAACAACCAGAATCTGTCGGTGAAGAGTTTGTTGCCGACATTGTATGGGAAGGAAATCTCTATCGAATGGGGTTTACTATTGATGGAGATCTCCCCTCCAATAAAAATTTGACAGAGGAGATTCAGGGAGATTATCCGGGAGCAATCGTTCAAAATGTTTATCCAATTGAAAAACCAGCAGAAAGAAAAAAGTCTAAAATTCAAATTGGAGAAGTTAAAAGATATCATCCAGCAAAACTAGATTGGGTTTAATTCATGGCACAGTGGAATAAGAATACACAGGACTTTCTCAATCAAGAGAGAAGTCTATTTGAGGTATATAATATTGCTGATCACTGGGGAAACCAGACGGATTGGAGACCTAATTTCTCTAATAACAATAGATTAAAGGTTTCTCCATATCAAACAATCTTCTTCAATACCTTCCAGTACGGCAAAGAAACTGATGTATGGGATGAAAGATTAGTCGGAGTCGGTGCAACTGCTACCTTTAATGCATCATCCAGTAATATAGTAATGGAAGTTGGTTCTGCTGCTGGTAGTAGTGTGGTTCGTCAGACTAAGAATGTAATGAGATACATTCCTGGCAGAGGTGCTACTCTTGCCTTTTCAATTCGTCTTGACACTCCACAAGTTGGTATTCGTAGAAGGTTTGGATTGTTTGATGATAATAATGGTGCTTATTTTGAGGATAATGGTGGAACTTATGCTTATGTAATTCGTAGTAATACGACAGGTATTGTTACTGAAAGAAGAGTA